>Ga0247839_1000077_pt1 | contig 154205 bp, 154 predicted proteins | sample LaCruzMarch2015__6_FD_192405 | JGI IMG/M metagenome (GOLD analysis project Ga0247839, IMG submission 192405) | Freshwater microbial communities from meromictic Lake La Cruz, Castile-La Mancha, Spain - LaCruzMarch2015_16m | ecosystem: Environmental > Aquatic > Freshwater > Lake | place: Spain...
GAAAAAAAAAGCATTGGGTTCAGTCTGAACACTGGCTTTAAAGCCTGAGAGCATCGCCACCAGCATGACCGGAAAAGTCAAGGTGCGTTTGCGGATGAAGGCGGTGGGTTTAAGGCGGGATTGATCGGGCAGTTCTGACGAGTGCAAAAAGCCGATAAAGTTTGCCATAATAGCTTGGTACTCAAGGTGAAAATCCATAATAACCTTAAATATCATATAATTGTAACATAATTTTGGCACAAAAAACCGAACTGGCTTGGATTTATGGCTTAAGTTTAAAGGATTGGTGCCATAACCACCTAATAACCCTTCGTAAAAACCACAAAAAACACAACTAAAGCCACCGCGCTTTGGCTGACCCCCCCACGGCTTTCTCATAAAAAATTAACTTGCTTATGCGTCGAAATGAGGGTTTCAGGTAAATCAATAAACTCCTCACAATTTCTTGGAAATTCTTCGCGCCCGACCAGCGCAGCAGGTTGGTTGCGAAACACCGCAACTTTCCCAGCACTTGGGCTTGGTTGCCGTTTTTGACCTGCACGTCATCTTCTTTGAAAGTGACATCCAAAATCCAATTATTGGATTCCACACCCCAATGTTTGCGTAGGGTGTCCGCCAATTCCGAGCCTGTCTGGGCTGAACTAAGGGTTTGATTGCTGATGTAATAGGACGTTTCCGCCGTGGCCTTTTCCGTGCGGGCGTTGAAGGTTTCCCGATGGATGACAATCAGCGTGCGGATGGCGCTTTTATGCCAACGCGCGTCAAGGGCCGCCGATGCCATTGAAAACAACTGCGCCTGCCGCGTGGTGATCCGCCCATGCCCCGGATCGACAGTCTGGTTTTCGGCCCCCATCAGTGAGGCATTCTGGCCCACTTCCTGACAGTGGGCCAATAAATTTGGCTGGTTTTCCTTGACCTGGACAAGATAGCCACCTCCGGCTTGTCCGGTTTGCGCGGTGGTTTCCGGGTTGCAATGGTGGGCGTCCGGCGTGATGTAGTTCTTTTCCAACCCCGTGTCCTTCAGGAAATCACGCACCACCATGATTTCGCTGGACTTCTCGCCCACCATGCGGGCTTGTGCAATTTATGCCCTTGAGGGTACGTCAATCCGGCTATCATGGGAAACCGCATGGACTATCGCTTGTTTTTCACCGGACTTGAGCGTCCCCCCGGCGTTTTCCCGTCCACGGCAATCCATTCGTTGCCGACGGACGGGCTGATTTGCACGCCAAAACAGTCGGAAATCAGCACGTTCAGGTCGTCCCAATCCAACTGGGCAAGCATTCTGGGCAAATGGGCGCGGGAGATGGGCGTGGCATCTTTTACCCCGGTCACTTGGCGAAACCATTTAATTTTGTTGGTCATGTACCGGTGTATCCCTGACACCTTAGATCGGCCCGCCAGCAAACCCAAAACAACGGTGATGATTAAAAAATGGAGGGTATGCCTTTTCCCACGATTGTCCCGTTTGCCGGGTAGTTTTTTGATTTCATTTATAAATTTTTTTCGTTTTTTACTGATATCCGATTCATTTAGGGCAAAGGCTGTGGACATTTTTCATTTATTGATGGGGCGGTAAGCCTTCAATATTATGCCAGTTGTCAATAACTATTTTTATGAGAAAACCGTGGGGGAAGTAGCTAGCTGTGATTTGTTGTGTCTAAAACCACTCCCACCCTGTGCCATGTAGTCTGGACGCATTGGTTATGGGTTCGTTGAAAAATTAGCACTAACCTAGGAGTGTTTAGCTAAAAGGCTGCTTCTTAGTGCTGTTCAATCGTTAAATTGCTGCCGACAACACCGGTATAAAAAATCAAAATTTTTACGGGCTTGCTGCCGATATTGCGGCCTTGATGGACGGTGTTCACCACTTCTACCAAGGTCTCGCCTTCATTAACTTGCTTGGTTTTGCCGTCTTTCAGCTTAACTTCCAAAGTTCCTTCTGTCACCATGCCAAATGAAGGCACTGGATGCAAATGCCAGTGGGTTTGCTGGCCGACAGGGATTTCGATCATCATGCCGGTAATTTCGGCCTGGCCTTCGGGGTAACGAATTGCCTTGCCGTCCCAACTGCTTATGGTTTTTATCAGTGTTGCTGCAGTGGGTTTGCTGATGCTGTCAGACGCACAAGCGGTTAGCATCAAACAAGATAGGGAAATAATCTGGCGAAAATAAATGTTCATGGTAGGGTTTTTGGCTAAAAGTTAATAGAAGCGGCGAGGTGCAGTCGAGCTTAAAAAAGGTTATTTAATATTGGAACTTAACAATTAGCAAGATGCATTTAGCTTGTCATCATTGCGGCTGAGATTGCCGGAGTCCATAATTGAGGATGTTTGTCTAAAGGATTCATCCCTGTGCCTTAGATTCCGAAAATCCACGGCGGAATGGCAGTAGAGTATCAGGAAGGTATAACACAACTTTCAGCGATTAAACTTTAAGAACTTAAAAATAATATAAACAAGTAGTGCAAATAAAAATTGCGGCATATTGTCGCAGGTGCGTTCCGTAAACAGCTAATCGAAATATTACGATTTAATAATCAAATTATGTTTTGCTGCAAGCCAACGGTCAACATTCAGATTAACTAGAATTACTGAACAATATCCGTAACCTCAAAATATTCAGCCTTAGATATAAGCCTAACGCCATGACCGTAATCGCACTAGCCTTTCTCGCCGGAATTTTGCTGGTGCAACAATTCGCGGATTTGCCATCGACTAATTGGCTCATTCTCTGTTCAATAGCTGCTAGCTTCTCCGCCTACTACCGATACCATCCAGCCACTTTTTTCTGCTTAGGCATACTCTGGGTAACGTTGTTTGCCAATCTGAACCTAAATGACCGTTTACCCGCGTCGTTAGCGGGTATTGATACCATTGTCACCGGAACCATCGCCGATTTGCCGGAAATTACCGACAAACTCGTCCGTTTTGATTTTCAAGTCAACGCTGCACCCGCCCAAATTCCTGCAAAAATCCGGTTAAGTTGGCAGGATTTCGATCACGGTTTTAAGGCCGGACAACAATGGACATTCACCGTCAAACTCAAGCAGCCGCACGGAACGCTGAATCCTGGCGGTTTTGATTACGAACGCTGGTTGTTTACCGAGGGCATCGGTGCGACGGGGTTTGTGCGGCCTTATCCTAAACCCGTGTTGCGGACGCAAGCTGTGGGTTTTTCTATCAGTCATAGTCGGCAAGCGATTAATGACCGCTTGTCGGCTTTGCCCATCCAGCCCGAACACATCGCCTTGTTGAAAGCCTTAACCATCGGCTTTGGCAATGATTTGACTCCGGCGCAATGGGAGGTTTTTCGGCAAACGGGCACGACGCATTTGGTGGTGATTTCCGGCTCGCACATCGCCTTGGTTGCGGGTTTGGTGTATTGGCTGATTTTGAAACTGTGGGCTAGGACGGGGGTGTTGAGATGGTCGCCGCCGCAGGTTGCCGCTGCGGTGGCGTCGGCGGCGGGGATTTTTTACGCCGGATTGGCGGGTTTTTCGGTGCCGACCCAACGCGCCGTGGTGATGCTGGCAGTGCTGATGTTGGCGATAATCTGGCAACGCCCCGTGCGGCCTTTCCATACGCTGGCTTTAGCTTTGTTTGCCGTATTGGTTTATGACCCCTTGGCGATATTGCTACCAGGATTTTGGTTGTCGTATTTCGCTGTTGCTGTGATTGTTTACGTGGTTAGCGGACGCTTGGGCAAGCTGAATTTCTGGCGGGAAATGTTCCACATCAATTGGTGCACCTCGCTGGGTTTGTCGCCACTGTTACTGTTTTTCTTCCAACAAGTGTCGCTCTGTGCGCCGCTGGCAAATGCGTTTGCCGTGCCAGTGATTAGCTTACTGCTGGTGCCACTGGCCTTGTGTACCACCTTGCTATTGTTTATTTACCAACCCTTGGCGAATGTTTTGATGGCCTTGTTAGACTCGCTTTTGCATTACCTAATGCTCGCCCTCTCATGGTTTGCCCAATTGCCTTTGGCGACCATCAACCATCCGCAACCGTCTTGGTTGGCCTTGATATTGGCATTAATCGGTTTGGCTTGGTTGCTAGCCCCGCGAGGGATGCCAGCACGCTATTTGGGTTTGGTGATGCTATTGCCGTTGTTGTTTCCAGTCACCCAAAAACTGCAAGACGGCGAGCTGAAAATGACCTTGTTGGATGTCGGGCAAGGCTTGGCAACCGTGGTGCAAACGGCAAACCATAGTCTGGTTTACGACACGGGCGCGAAATATTCACCGCAAAGCGATAGTGGTCAGCAAATTGTCCTGCCATTTTTGCGCCAACAAGGCGTGACACATCTGGATCAACTCATCATTAGCCACGGCGACAATGATCATATTGGCGGTGCGGCCTCGGTGTTGCGGGAGATTCCGACGGATAAGGTGTTGACCAGCGTCCCCAAGCAACTTGCCGATTACGCCCCAATTAACTGTGTTGCCGGACAATCATGGGATTGGGATGGTGTCAGGTTTACGGTCTTGTCTCCGTCAATCACCCCATTTGTTTCAGATAACAACAATTCTTGCGTCGTGAAAATTACCTCAGCTTACGGTTCGGTGCTGTTGACGGGAGACATTGAAGCCGAAGCGGAAATTTGGCTGCTGAAAACTTACCGCGAACAACTGCGCGCTAAGGTGCTGGTAGCCCCGCATCATGGCAGTAAAACCTCATCAACCTATTCCTTCCTGCAAACCGTTTTGCCTGATACGGTGTTAATCCCCGCCGGATTCCACAATCCCTTCGGGCATCCCCATCCCAAAATCCTGCAACGCTACCGAGAAATTGATGCTAAGTGGCTGAACACAGCCGAAAGCGGCGCAATTACCTTAGATTATCAAAAAGAAGGTACAGTATTGGAAAGTTTTCGGCAAACTGAGGCAAGGTATTGGCATTATCGGTGAAGATAATGTTTGTCCACGAAAGGCACGAAAAGCACGAAAAGCACAAAAAAAAAGCAGAAAAATGATCACAAACGCTGGAACAGGTTTGTGATCCGTTCCATAACGTTTTGTCTTTTATGTCCCTGTACATGACAAAAAATTATTTCAGCTATTAAGGAATCAAAAATCAAAATTTTTGATTCCAACAATTTTCCATATAAAGCTTTTATGTATTGAAACTTTTCGTGATTTTCGTGTATTTCGAGGACAATCTGCAATCAAAGGCAATAAAAACCATAAGCACCGAAAAAATGTTATAAAATAACGGGTTTTGAAAATTACGCCGGATTTTTCCGGTCCAGGATAAAAGAACCACGGCTAAAAATTATGCGATGTCCGTTTTGTAACGCACACGATACCCGCGTACTGGATTCTAGGTTGGCGAATGAAGGCGACCAAGTCCGTCGCCGCCGTGAATGCAATGTTTGCAAAGAACGCTTCACCACCTTTGAAGTCGCGGAATTGACGATGCCCCGCGTTATCAAGCGCGATGGCAACCGAGAGCCGTTCGATGAAAAAAAACTCCGCTCAGGGATGCTCAAGGCCTTGGAAAAACGTCCTGTTGATGGTGATGCGATTGAAGCCGCCGTCAACCGTATCAAAAAAGACTTGATGGTGATTGGCGAACGGGAAATTTCCGCGCAGGAATTGGGCGAAAAAGTCATGAAAGAACTCAGCTCCTTAGACCATGTCGCTTTCGTACGTTTCGCCTCGGTTTACCGCAGTTTCCAAGATGTCAGCGAATTCACGCAAATGATCGCCGATTTGCAACAAAAACCCCATGAGTAATACCGCTTACGATGATGCACGGTTCATGGCAAGGGCCATGCAATTGGCCCGCTTTGGGCGCTACACCACCGACCCAAATCCGCGCGTCGGCTGTGTCTTGGTCAAAGATGGCAACATCATCGGCGAAGGCTGGCATCAGCAAGCAGGTTGCGGTCATGCTGAAGTCGAAGCCCTAAAAACCGTCGCCGATGCTCGTGGCGCAACGGCTTATGTCACACTGGAGCCATGCAGCCATCACGGCAAAACCCCACCGTGTTGCGATGCGCTGATTAACGCCGGAATCCGCCGCGTCGTTGCCGCCATGCAAGACCCTAATCCCGTGGTATCAGGCCGTGGTTTAGCAAAACTGCAAGCCGCTGGTATTGAAGTACAAGTTGGCGTACTCGAAGCCGATGCCCGCAATCTCAATCGCGGCTTCATCAAACGCATGACCGAGAATCGTCCGTTCGTCCGCAGTAAACTCGCGATGAGCCTGGACGGACGCACGGCAATGGCTTCGGGCGAAAGCCAATGGATTACTTCCCCAGAAGCCCGTGCCGATGTCCATCGGTTACGTGCCGAAAGTTCGGCGATATTGACGGGCATCAACACCGTGCTGGCGGACGATCCGGCTTTGACAGCGCGGGTCGATTTTCCTGTCTTGCAACCCATTCGCGTTATTTTAGACAGCCACATGCAAACGCCGCCTACCGCGCAAATGGCGAAACTGCCAGGGCGTTCGTTAATCCTGACTTGTTCGGACGATGCCGCCAAACAACAGCGTTTGCAACAGGCAGGTTTTGAAGTCCATCGTTTGCCGGATAATAAAGGCCGATTGGATTTGCCCGAAGTCATGCGCTTTTTGGCAACCCAGCAAGTTAACGAGGTGCTGGTCGAAGCCGGTGCAGTATTGAATGGCGCGTTATTGGCGGCAAATTTGTTGGATGAAATCATCGTCTACATGGCTCCGTCTATCATGGGCGACCAAGGACGCGGGTTGTTCCATTTGCCGCAGGTGCTGGCTATGGCGGATAAGAAAGAATTGAAGTTGTTGGATGTCCGGCAGGTGGGCGGGGATTTGAAACTCTCCTTAAATCTCATTAGTAATGGCTAATTATTTGTAGACATTCAAAATTGAATCGAGATGTAAATGTTAACTAAATTAACCGTCAGAAACTTCAAACGTTTTGTCGATGCCGACATTCAATTAGACAAATCCGTTGTACTAATTGGGCCAAATAATTCTGGAAAAACCACGGCGCTCCAAGCACTCGCCCTATGGGAGCTTGGTTTACGTCGTTGGACTGAGAAACGTCAAGGAAAATCAATCGCCAAACAACGTCAAGGTGTGGCAATTAACCGACGGGATTTGGTTGCGCTACCAATACCAACAGCTAACCTTCTTTGGCGTCATTTAAAAGTCCGTAACGTTGATAGACTAGAAGATAAAAAACCAAAAACACAAAACATTCGTATCGATATTTTGGTTGAAGGTATTTCTGAAGGAAAAGCGTGGTCATGTGGGCTTGAATTTGATTATGCGAATGAAGAATCATTTTATTGTCGCCCGTTGCGGCTTGAGGAAGGTGACAAACCTGAGCGGATGGAAATCCCTGAGTTAGCGACTAGGGTTAGGGTAGCATTATTACCGCCTATGTCTGGTTTAGCTGATCGTGAGTTTATTAAGCAACCTGGGGAAATCGGAGTTTTGGTAGGTCAAGGGCAAACCGCACAAGTTTTGCGTAACCTTTGTTACAGAGTTTGTTTTCCAAGTGAAGAAGCAATCAAACCTTCCGATGACTGGAAAGAATTGACGGGACAAATTGACCGCTTATTCGGGGTTAAACTGCAATTACCCAAATTTATTGCCGAGCGAAGCGAAATCGTTATGTTTTATGAAGAAAAATCGGGTACACGCCTTGACCTTTCTTCCTCAGGCCGAGGTTTTCAGCAAACCCTATTAATCCTTGCCCATCTCTATGCGAATCCCCGTACAGTATTGTTGTTGGATGAGCCTGATGCCCATTTGGAAGTCCTAAGGCAACGCCAGACATACCAATTAATTACCGACCTTGCCGAACAAAAAGGATCACAAATTATTGCTGCCAGCCATTCGGAGGTGGTACTTGCAGAAGCGGCAAACCGTGGGATGGTTGTCGCTTTTGTCGGCAAGCCCCATACCTTGAATGACAACAGAAATAGCCAAGTGATGAAAGCTCTTACCGATTTAGGTTGGGATCAGTATTACGAAGCAGAACAGACTGGTTGGGTGCTTTATGTTGAAGATTCAACCGATTTGGCAATCTTAAAAGCATTTGCAAAAATTTTAGGACATCCTGCTGAATTAAAGCTTGACCGTCCTTTCGTCCACTATGTCGCCACCAATTTACCACAACGTTCACGTGATCATTTTAATGGTTTACGGGAAGCTAAAAATGATCTTGTTGGTCTAGCAATATTTGATCGATTAGAGCGTGAACTTCAATCTAGCCCACATTTAAATGAAATCATGTGGAAAAAACGTGAAATCGAAAATTATTTCTGCAAAAAAGAAATTCTAATGCAATGGGCTGTCCATGACATTCCTGATGACGTATTTGGCTTATCCGAACGTCTCCTCCACCAACAAGCAATGGAAAAAGCCATTGAAGATGTAGGTCATTTACTGGAAATTGATGAAAAATCACCTTGGTCTTCGGATGTAAAAGCCAGCGATGAAGTGCTTGACCGTATTTTCCGACTATTTTTTAAAGAACTTGGCTTGCCATTAACTTTTCGTAAACGAGATTATCATTTGCTTACAGGTTTTCTTTCAAAAGATGACATTGAAACCGAAGTAATTGAAAAACTTAATGCAATTGTTGAAACAGCAAATCGTGCAAAACCTTGCAGCGAATAGCCATTTCTTTGCTAATTATTAACCTTTAACAATTTATAAACCATGTTCACAGGCATCATCTTAGCAGTAGGCAAAATCGCCGCCATCGAGCGCAAATCGGGCGATTTCCTTTTAAAAATTGACACCGGCAAATTGCCGTTAACCGACACGCAACTGGGCGACAGCATCGCCGTCAATGGCGTGTGCCTTACCGCTATCGAACTAGGCGCGCGGCATTTTTGTGCCGATGTCTCCAACGAAACCTGGGAGCGGACTACTTTAAGCCAAGCCTCAGTTGGAGTGCCCGTCAATTTGGAACTGGCGTTAACGCCTACCACGCGCATGGGTGGACACATCGTCAGCGGCCATGTGGATGGTATCGGCAAAATCATCGCCAAAAAAGCCGATGCCCGATCTTGGCGATTCATCGTGCAAGTGCCCGATGAATTAGCTAAATACATCGCCGAGAAAGGTTCGATTTGCATCAACGGCATCAGCTTGACGGTTAACGAAGTCGATGGCGCGACCTTTGGTGTCAATATCGTGCCGCACACCTTACAAGAAACTACGTTGAACGATGCCGTTGTGGGCAGCTTGGTGAATCTGGAAGTGGATATTTTGGCGCGCTATATGGAACGACTGATGCGCGGTGATGCTGCGGCAAATGCTCATGGCAATGTCACCGAAGATTTGTTGAGAAGAAGCGGGTTTTTAGGAAATGGTTAGGATTCAGCAATTATGGAAAAATTAATTGAAGAGCTGGAAGAAAGCTTAAAAAGTTATTCTATTGATATCCATTATTGGGAACCTTACTGTGGAGATACTCATATTCTGTTAGGGAACAGGGCGTTTCTCCAGAAACATCTGGACAGATTATCTGCCGATCAACGCAAGCAACTTTCCGAAACCGACAACAAAGTCTTAGGGCTGGCATCCATACAAAATGACGTTGAAGATGATGACGATGTCAGAATCTTACAATTATGCGTTGATGTTATTAACGGCATAGAAATTTAAATATCACTTCCCATAAAATCATGGGAACAAAAATAGCGGATAAACCGGATCATAATGAACACCATCGAAGAAATTATCGAAGATTTACGGCTAGGCAAAATGGTCATCATTATGGATGACGAAGACCGCGAGAACGAAGGCGACTTAGTCATGGCGGCTTCGTTCACCCGCCCTGAAGATGTCAATTTTATGGCGCGTTACGGGCGTGGCCTGATTTGCTTGACCTTAACGCCAGAACGTTGCCAACAATTGCGTTTGCCGTTGATGGTTAATGAAAACAAAACCCCACATTCGACCAATTTCACCGTGTCCATCGAAGCGGCGACGGGCGTTACCACAGGCATTTCAGCAGCTGATCGTGCGCGTACCATCCAATGCGCGGTCGCACATAATGCCAAGCCTGATGATTTGGTGCAGCCGGGGCATATTTTCCCGCTGATGGCAAAGTCCGGCGGCGTGTTAAACCGTGCCGGACACACCGAAGCGGGTTGTGATTTGGCGCGGTTGGCGGGTGTGGAACCGGCTGCGGTGATTGTCGAAATTCTCAATGAAGATGGCTCAATGGCGCGCAGGCCGGATTTAGAGATTTTCGCCCAGCAACATGGCTTAAAAATCGGTACGATTGCTGATTTGATCCATTACCGCATCCAACATGAAAACACCCTGGAACGCATCAGCGAATGCGCGTATCCTACTGAATTCGGTGAATTCCGCTTGTATGCCTACCAAGACCGCAACGATGATAATCTGCATTTGGCCTTGGTGATGGGGCAAATCTCTGGTGATGAACCTGTTTTGGCGAGAGTTCATGCACGGAATCTGTTGGATGATGTGTTTTCCTCACAACGTAGCGATTGCAATATGCCAATACGCCTGGCAATGCAAAAAATCGCCGAAGAAGGGCGCGGCGTGTTGGTGGTGATTCGCCAAAGCGAAAATAACAAAGCCTTGGCGGAGCTGATCCACGGTTACCAATTGGAAGATAACGGTATTGCCCATTCAGGACAAATGGCAAACCCCGACTGGCGTATGACGGGTACGGGAGCGAGGATACTGGCGGATTTGGGTGTACGGAAATTGAAAGTTTTGGGTACGCAAAAAAAATACATCGCCCTATCGGGGTTTGATTTGGAAGTAGCCGAGCATGTCGGTTGAGTCGTTAGAAACCATCCAAAATTATTGATGCTTAGAGAAATTCGCACGGTTAATTGGGCTTACCCGCAGCAACTTTCCTTGTTGACGGAGTTTTGCGTGCCATTTCCCCCGCCAGTGAAACCAGAATTTACGTTTATCGATTTATTCGCAGGGATTGGCGGCTTTAGAATCCCATTGCAGGCCGTTAATGGTCAATGTGTGTTCACTTGTGAAAACAATCCCCATGCCCAAAAAACCTATCAGCTTAATTTTGGTGATATGCCGTTTGGCGATATTACCACGCTCGATTTATACCTTGTTCCTGAACATGATGTGTTGACGGCAGGATTCCCCTGCCAGCCATTTAGTATCTCCGGCAAAATGAAAGGTTTTGAAGATACGCGTGGCACTTTGATTTATAACGTGTTCCAAATTATTGCCTTAAAAAAACCTAAAGTCGTTTTTCTGGAAAACGTCAAACATTTAGTCCATCATGATAACGGCAATACCCTAAAAGTCATCATCAAAGATTTGGAAGAATTGGGTTATGTGGTTTCCGCTAAAGTTTTGAACGCTTCTGACTTTGGTGTGCCGCAAAACCGCGAACGGATCATTATTATTGGTCATCAAAGCAAAGTATTTGATTTTTCCCGTTTGCAAACCAAGCCTAAGCCAGTCCTAAAGGATTTTCTGGAAGAAAATGCAGAGTTTGAATATTTGGATGAGCCTTATACGTTATTGACCGATTATAAAGTGCAAGACAGTGGCTTGATTTTCATTGGCTACCGCAATAAGTCCATCAGAAAAGCGGGCGTAAGGCCAGGTACGGAACATTTGTCACGTGTCCATAAACAACCCAACCGGATTTATTCGACGGAAGGCTTGCATCCGGCCTTACCTTCACAAGAATCTTCAGGGCGTTTTTGGATTTATCACCAAGCTAAAGTGCGGAAGCTGACCATCAAAGAATGCTACCGGATTATGGGATTTCCTGATGAATTCAAAATGATCGACAATACCTCAGAACGTTATCGCCAAATTGGCAATTCTGTTTGTATCCCAATGATTCAAGAAATCGCTACCGCGATTAAAACCCAGTTGTTATAAATGTCTGAACAAAATCCCGCCGAATTTTTACTTTCACAATACGACCATGCGATGTCTCTGCTGGGTTCTAAAGACACCATTACGTCCGATCTGTCCGAAAACGAACAGGCGTTATTAAATACCGTTCTAAGCTATTCCGAACAAGCTAAAGCCGTGCTTACGGTGTTGATTACCAGTTTAGTCTACAAAATATTTAACCCTGAACAAGATATTCGTAAACATCAAGTTAGCATTTCAGGTGGCTATTCAGGTAGGACATTTGATACCAAATTTATAACGCCTTTCATGAAGACTTGTAAATTTCCAGCAATGTCCGATAGCGGCTGGTTAACCCGTGCTTTAGAACAAAAAGTGCCTTATGACCAGAACTATTCGGGGGCCATTTCTCCGAAAGATTTAAAGCCCGTATTTCTTGAGATTCTCGACAAAATTGAGCGAGGTGCGCCGTGCGAAGCTTATTTAAGTTTTATTCTTCAAGGTCTCATTATTAAACGCAACCAGCAAATAATTGACTTAGCTAGACCTATCGCCCTATCGATTGCCTCTATCTTAGATTTATTGCAACGCCATTTTGATAGCCGTTATCAAGCTGAAGGTGCGTCAAGGCTTCCTGTACTGGCTATTTATGCCGCCTACCAATGCTTGATAAATGAAACTAAACGCTTTGAAAATAAAATTCTTTTACCCATAGAAAGCCATACCTCATCAGACAAAAGCAGCGGTCGCATTGGTGATATTGAAATTATTGACGATAAAAACCGTGCCTTTGAGGCAGTTGAAGTCAAGTACGGCATCCCGATCAGCTTGCAGAAAGTTCAATACGCTTACGGCAAATTCCAAACTACACCCGTATCACGTTATTACATCCTATCAACAGCCGAAATCCATAAAGACGAAGCAGAAAAAATTGCGGCAGAAATCCAACGCATAAAAAATGTGCATGGTTGCCAATTGATAGTTAATGGCATAATGCCCACCCTGAAATATTACTTACGCTTGCTTGATGACACCTTTGAGTTCATTGAGAATTACGTCAAACTACTGGAAGACGATAAGGCTTTAAAATTTGAGCATAAAGCGCAATGGAATAAATTAATTAGCGAAATGAATTAAGCGGTTACCCGGTAATCAAGCGTACCAAACCGAAAATACAAACCACAGAGGACATCATGTCAAAAATAAAAACGTATGAAGGGATTTTTGCCGCCCAAGGCGGAAAATTTTGTATCGTCGCCTCACGCTTTAACAGCTTTATTGTCGAGCAACTGGAAGCAGGCGCAATTGACGCGCTGGTGCGTCACGGTGCGGATAAAGACGACATCCATTTGGTTAAAGCTCCAGGCGCATTTGAACTGCCGATGGTCGTGCAACGCATCGCCGCCAGCAAAAAATACGATGCCATTATCGCCGTCGGTGCGGTGATACGCGGCGGCACGCCACATTTTGAATATGTCGCGGGCGAATGCGTGAAAGGTTTGGCGCAAGTGTCCTTACAATATGATGTACCCGTCAGCTTTGGCGTATTGACGGTCGATACCATCGAACAGGCCATTGAACGAGCCGGAACTAAAGCTGGTAACAAAGGTGCCGAAGCGGCGTTGTCCGCTATCGAAATGGTCAGCCTGTTTAAAAATCTGGAAAATTAATGAGCCAAGCCCGCACCAATGCACGAAAAGCCGCCGTACAGGCCTTGTACCAATGGCAAATGACCGGACAAAACCTGAATTTGATCGAACAGCAGTTTGCCGAAGAAGATTGGCTGAAAGACGTTCAGAAAAGTTATTTTAAGGAATTGTTCCATGGTGTGCCGGAACATCTTGATGAAATTGACCAAGCCTTGACCGAGTTTGTTGACCGGGAAGTGGATTTGATTGATCCCGTTGAACGGGCGATTTTGCGTATCGGTACTTACGAATTGCTGTACCGCCTGAACATGCCTTATAAAGTCGTGCTGAACGAAAGCATCAATCTGGCGAAATATTTTGGTGCCGATGGTAGCCATAAATATGTCAACGGCATACTCGATAAGATTGCGCGGCAGAAACGGGGCTTGGAAATGCAGGCCAAGCAGCAGGCGGCGCAATAAACCACTCTATGCCACTGTCTGAATTCGGTTTAATCGAGCGTTTTTTTACTCGGCAAAAAATAAGCCATCGATCAACGGCTCTGGGCATAGGCGACGATTGTGCGTTGTTGGATATTCCCGATGGTTATCAATTGGCCATCACCGCCGATACGATGGTCGAAAACGTACACTTTTTTGCCGGAACCGACCCGCGGGATTTAGGACATAAATTGTTGGCGGTTAATCTCAGCGACCTTGCCAGCATGGGCGCACAACCATTGTCGGTGACATTGGCGTTGACTTTGCCCAGTGTCGATGAAAAATGGTTGGCGCAATTTGCCCAAGGTTTTTTGGATTTGGCAGCACAGTTTGATGTCGATTTGATCGGTGGCGACACCACTTCCGGCTCGTTGAGCTTGACCGTACAAGCGATGGGGTTGGTTCCGCGCGGACAAGCGTTGTTACGTTCCGGTGCCCAAGTAGGCGATGAAATTTATCTGAGCGGCAATTTGGGAGATGCCGGACTGGGCTTGAAAATCTTGCAAGGCTATGCTTGCCCGCATCCAGATTCGGCATTAAGCCGTTTCCACCGCCCGTTGCCGAGAGTGGCGACAGGTTTGGCAATCCGCCCAATCGCGACGGCGTGTATTGATTTGTCTGATGGTTTGGCGGGTGATTTGGGGCATATCCTTAAACGTAGTGGTCAACTCAAGGCAGAACCAAAAGACCTTTCAGGTTTGTTAAACCTGAAAGGTCTGAATCCAACGGTATTACCTAAAAACGAAAACCAACTCGGTGCGTGTCTGGACTGGGACGCTTTGCCCTTGTCGGATGCGGTGTTGGCGTATATCCAGGATACGGGCGACTGGTTTTTGCCCTTGGTGGCGGGAGATGATTACGAACTCTGTTTCACCGTCAAACCCGAAAATGCCTCTTATGTTCCCAACGGATGCCAAAAAATTGGCGTGGTAGACGCAAACAACGGTTTGCGGATTTTCAAGGACGGTGCGGTTCAACCTATAACAGCAAAAGGCTATGAGCATTTTTCTTAAGACAGTCGGTGCATACAAATTAACACCTAAACAGGTTTTGACAGACCCCGTGTTGTTTTTGGCTTTCGGTTTTGGTTCAGGCTTGGCGAAAAAAGCCCCGGGTACGTTTGGCACGGTCGCCGCCATTCCCTTGTATTGGCTGTTCGCACAAACCGATTGGCTGGTTTATAGCATCCTGACGCTGTTGGTGGTGCTGATTGGCATTTGGATTTGCCAAGTTGCGGCGGACAAATTAGGCGAGCATGATTTTGGTGGCATAGTCTGGGATGAAATCGCCGGTTTCCTGATCACCCTGTGGTTAGTGCCGTTTAGTTGGACGGCGGTGTTTTGGGGATTTGTGCTGTTCCGTATTTTCGATATTGCTAAACCCTGGCCTATCCGTTGGCTAGATAAAAATATCCACGGCGGGCTGGGCATTATGCTGGATGATGTGCTGGCGGGCGTGTTTGCTGGCGGGTTGTTGTGGCTGATGGCTGGACAGGGTTGGTTAAATTAAGGATGTTGGGGGTGTCCCAACATCCGTTCCCTTCGCCTGATTTTTTTTCTTAGAAAGGCAAATCGTCAACTTTTTCGGCGGCTGCATCTATCGCATCATGGGCAGTGTTGCCAGCCGCCGGGACGATAGAGACCACTGCCCCGCCGACACGCATAGGCACGGTCACCAGTTTAGTGAACAGGCAACCTTGTAACATGCTGGCAAGTGCTGCCAATAACAAGCAATTTTTTAATTTCATAATTTACTCCTGATTTAATGGACAACAAAAAAACGGTAAACAGTAACCCGTCTTGGGTTTCATAGCAACTGCGTTGAACTTTCTTTTCCGTTAATTTTCTTAAGTCACTTAATTCCCTTATCTTTTGGTCTTCATGAAATCCCCACTGAGCCGCTGTTTCCCCGCTATTATTTTGTTTGTCAGTTTTATCTCTGCCTGTAGCACAAACCAGCACCCAATATGCACATTGCCGGAAGCTTTCACGTTAGAAAAAGTATTCCCCACGACTCACTTTCCATCGGATACTTTCGATGCCAGTATCATTGCTTCCACGTTGCTGGATTTATCCCAAACTCAACCGCGATTGATCGTACCGGTATCAGACGGTTTGATTGCGGCTCTGGATGCTGAAACTGGCACCTTGCTTTGGAAGCTCCAACTCCCTTGCGGATCAGGCCAGCAAGCGGAGTTGATTGCAACCCCGGTTATGATTGGCGACAAGTTGGTGGTGTCTTACCAGTGCTTAGAACAAGGTGTGCGTACCCGCCATCAACTGGTGGTTGTTGATCTTAACAACAACCGCTTGGATAACAGTTTTCCGGTGTTGACCTTCGCTGCTGAATTGACGACAACGGATGGTAAAGGTAAAGTCAAATTTAATCCGCCTACCGCGTATTCTCATGCCGAGCTGAAACATCTGGCGCGTACCGGAAGCCAGCGGGGATTTGTCTATGCTGCGTTTGGCAATGCCGCCGATGTCCAGCCTTTCCACGGTTGGGTTTTTGAAATCGATATGGATGCTTGGCAACAACAAGGCCTGACAAAAGCGATAAACCATGTCTTGTTGACGACCGCCGAAGCCGATTGTCCGGTGAAAATGGAATACGGTACGCAAGAAATGATTTGTGGTGGCGGGGTTTGGGCCCCGACCGGGCTCTTGGTGGTGGAAAACAACGGTGATGCCGAATTATTTATCCCGACTGGCAACGGGCAAGTCGATTTGGCGCGTCATGATTATGCCAACACCGTGATGCGGGTAAAACCGGGCCTACAGTTTGATGCGGCATGTGCTGCAGATTTATGTGCCAATTTCAATCCGTTCAAACCTGCTGAAGCGTGTTTGGCTTCTTGTAAGAATTTGTTTATCCCCCGGTTAGCGGCAGGTAACGCCCCGATAAAGCCGCCGAATCATGAATGTGATGATAAGGATTTCTGGGAATGTCTGGCGTGGATGGATTATGACTTGGGCGGCAGTACGCCCGTCAAAGTCATGTTATCGAATGGCAAGGCGGTTCTGGTGCAAGCCAGTAAAGACGGGGGGGCTTATCTGATAGATGCAGGGCATTTGGGAACGCAATATGACCGTCTGCAAATTGCACCTTTATGTGGTTCGCCGACCGATTTATGTAAACTGAGCTGGGCGGGCATGATCGTCACGCAGCCTGTACAAACCCAAATTGACGGTGAGCCGGTGGTGGTTATCCCCGCGTTTAGTGCCGACCAAACCCATACTTCCGGCGTGACCGCCCTAAAAATTGTTTTGGAAAATGGCCAGCCTAAATTTAGGCCTTTTTGGAAATTTCCTAAAACCCAGCATCCAGATGCCTTGAAAATGTTCAGAAGCCATCCGTCATTTCCCGTGCTGACTACACATCTTGGCAATAACGGCGAGGCGATTATTTGGATTGTTGACATTGGCGCACACGGAACCTTGTATGGCATCCGCGCCCAGGATGGTGTTATGGTGGCGAAACAAAGCTTGCAAGGCACGGGACGGCAATTGTCCAAGCCGCTGATTGTCGATGACAAAATTTATTTGGCATCGAAAATGCCAGAAACAGGTAAGGCGATGCTTGAGGCTTACCGGATAAAATTGGCTTCCGATAAATTTTAAGCATTTTTAAACGCCGCCGTCATTCCGGCAATTCATAACTTCTGAAAGTTGCCGGAATGACATGCTTACAAAATCCTTATTTTCTAGTAACAATCCACGGCTGATGTAGATTTATAAAGCCGGATAATCAATATAACCTTTCTCGTCACCACCATAAAACGTCTTAGGATTTGGCGCATTTAACGGTGCCTGTTGTTTGAAACGTTCCGCCAAATCAGGATTGGCAATATACAATTGCCCAAACGCGACAGCATCCGCCAAGTCTTGGGCAAGTGCCGATTCGGCGCGGGCTTGGTCATAACCGCCGCAAACAATGAGATTGCCGGTATAGGTTTTGCGAAGCAAATCCAAAGCAACGACTTTGGCACCGTGGCGAATATCGCCTTCCAGCGCATCGACGATGTGCAAATAAGCCAAGTTAGAATGGTTGAGTTCAGCTAGTAAGTAACCAAAAATGGCTTCAGGATCAGAATCCGCCATATCATTAAACGTGCCGCTGGGTGACAAACGGATGCCCACGCGTTCCGCACCACACTCTGCAATCACCGCCGTGGCAACTTCCAACAGCAATCGGGCGCGGTTTTCCAGCGAACCGCCATAACGGTCAGTTCGTGTGTTACTACCATCGCGCAAAAATTGGTCGGGCAAATAGCCGTTGGCGCCGTGTATTTCCACCCCATCAAAACCAGCCAGCAATGCGTTTTTCGCCGCCTGACGGTAATCTTCGATTATCCCTTCAATTTCATCCACTTCTAAAGCACGGGGCGTGACAAACGCTTTCATGCCTGTTGGGGTGACCGCAAAACCTTTAGGGGCAATAGCCGAAGGGGCAACCGGCAAATCGCCATCATGAAAATCGGGGTGGGAAATGCGTCCAACATGCCATAACTGCAAGACTATCAGGCCTTGTTTGTCATGCACATCTGCCGTAATTTTCTGCCAAGCTTGTATTTGCTGGGAAGACCAAATTCCAGGGGTTGCCGGATAGCCCACGCCTTGCGAAGAAATCGGCGTCGCTTCGGTAATGATCAAACCAGCGGATGCCCGTTGGCAATAATAAGTGGACATCATTTCCGTTGGAATGCTGTCAGGCGCACGCATACGGGTCAGGGGAGCCATAATGATGCGGTTGGGTAATTGCAACGCACCTAAGTTAATGGGGGAAAATAGTAGTTGGGTCATGGTTATTTGTTGACTGTAGTTGGAATAATGCTGATTCTTACAGGCATAAAATTTAAAAATCAAGTGATATTTTATGTAACCGACGTTATGTAGTAGCGTCTTTATCGCTCCCGTATACCGCGTCGAGCACCGCAGTATTTGTCGGGAATAGCCCGAATACCTGCTGGGCATAAAGGGCAGGAACCCATTCTACCCCCCACAAGTGCGAAGAACGCAAGACATTAGCGGCAACCGGGCCGCCTTCTGACTCGTGCCATCCGGTCAGGGGCATCTTTGGACAGAGCAGCTGCCGAGGCGGAGCAAAAGACCAATACGCAAGTAGCGGATTTGCTGACAATCCGATGGGCAAAAACCAAGGACTGTTTTTTTCAGAGTATCTCGCTTTCAGGTGCGATATACCGACTAAAATATCTGTCGCAATAGCGACTAAGCATTATTTTTTTAAACCGCAGAAATTGTCTGCGTTACCTCAGTTAATAACGAATTTTTTATTTTCCCGCATTGCAACACCTTGTGATAGTAGCTCACTAACCTTACGCGGTAACGTCAGAGTAATCAGTTGCTTGTTGGTATAACATTTAATGCGTTTTTCGTGCCTTTCGTGGACGATTCAAATCTTAGGTTTTGATAAACCCAATAACACCAGAACAGCCAAACCCGCCCCGACCGTATCTGCCAACCAATCCCACACATCCGAACTACGCCCTGGCACAAACGCTTGATGCCATTCATCGGACACTCCATATAAACTGCTGAAAGCAATCACCACCGCCGTCAGTATAATAGGGCGTTTGATGTAGTGGCGGAAATTGCACCAGACCGACACCGCCAGCAGAAAATACGCGCCCGCGTGAAACAATTTGTCTTGCCCCGAAAACCACATCGGCGCAAGTGAAGACGTCTGGTCGGATAGCCAATACAACAAGCCGCAATAAGCGATCAAGCCCAACAACTCTAAAACTCTAATCATAAAATGGATAACCTTTTCGATTATGCCGAAGCGTGTTTGCATAACGCTGACATGGCTAAAAAATTGGCACTGACGCACGAAGCCAAAGCACGTTTTGATAGTGGTAAATTAAGTTTGGATATGCGAAAGCCCGTGCTGGACATTAGCCGCGTCGCCTTCCCAGAAAAACCTCAGTTATTGCCGCCGCGCTTAGTGCCTAACCGCAAGCTAACCCAAACAGGCGGTGTCGGCGCGTTTTTCCACGCCATTGCCCATATCGAATTTATGGCGATTTATTTGGCTTGGGACCTTTTGTACCGCTTCCGAGGCTTGCCCAAAGAATTCTACCAAGACTGGCTGACGGTTGCCGATGAAGAGGCGCAGCATTTTGAATTGATTTGTCAGCATCTGCAAACCCAAGGCTTGGAATATGGCGAATTAACCGCGCATAGCGGTTTATGGGGCCATGCGCGGGAAACCTCCGGTGACTTACTGGCGCGCTTGGCCTTGGTGCCACGCTGTATGGAAGCGCGGGGCTTGGATGTTACCCCAGGGATTATCAGCAAATTTAGGCAACTGGATGATGCCGCCAGTGTCGTTTTGTTAGAGAGGATTTTGGCTGATGAAGTCGGTCATGTCGAACGTGGTTCGTATTGGTTTAAATGGTGTTGCCAACAGCAAAATTTAGAACCAGAAAGCCAATACCAACAATTACTTAAACAATATTATCAAGGTGGCCGGCCAAAAGGCCCATTTAACCGAGAAATGCGTATAATTGCAGGCTTTTCAAATACTGAATTGGACTGGTTGGAAAATTCATCACCATGAACACAAATAATACATTTGCTTACCCGCTGTTGGCATTGGGATTTAGGGCTTTTTTCCTGCTGGCAGGACTCTCAGCATTGGTTTTGATCCTGTTATGGAATGCCATTTTTAAAGGCGAATTGGTACAGGCCAATTATTTCGCCGCAAACGGCTGGCATGCCCATGAAATGCTATTAGGTTATTCGGTTGCAGTCGTCGCCGGATTCTTGCTGACTGCCGTCAAAAACTGGACGGGGCAGCCGACAGTAACGGGCGATAAATTGCTGGGCTTGTGTATGTTGTGGGTGTATGGACGCATCCTACCCTTTTATGCAGGCTTATTGCCGGATATTTTGATAGCCTTAGTCGATTTTAGCTTTTTGCCACTATTGGCCTATGTCGTCAGCAAGCCCATTTTGCGTACCCGACAATATCGTAACGGGGTTTTTATCGGTATTTTGCTAGTGTTGGCCATTGGTAATGCTTTGATACATGCACAAACGCTAGGCATATTAAACAACTCCGCCAATTCGGGCATTGAGCTGGTTTTGGCGACATTGATTGTGCTGATTTTGGTGATGGCAGGACGCATTTACCCTTTTTTCACCGAACGCGCCATCTCCGGTACTTTGATCATCAAAAAGCCGTTGCTCGAAGTGGGTTCAGTTACCACTGCGGTGTTGGTGTTTACGTTGCAAATGGTGGGTATTTCCGGTGGCTGGTTGGCAGTAGCCGCCGTTATTGCCGCGTTGGTCAATCTAATCCGAATTGGCAGTTGGTACGTGCCAAGAATACGCTACGTCCCCTTATTATGGGTACTTTATGTCGGCTATGTGTGGATTATCGCCGGATTTATCCTTACCGCCGTAGCTGCCTTCGCGCTAATCCCAAGTTCGATGGCTTTACATGCCTTTACCGTTGGCGGCATTGCCGTGGTTACCTTAGGGATGATGGCACGGGTTGCTTTAGGCCATACCGGTCGGGCGTTGCGGGTGTCCAACACCATCGCCCTGGCGTTTGTCCTGATCAATATCGCTGCTTTAGTCAGGGTGATTCTGCCCATCGCCCTGCCCGCCAATTATGGCTTGTTTGTTTATGCCTCTAGCCTATGCTGGCTGGCGGCGTTTGCTTTGTTCGTGTTTATCTACCTGCCAATCCTCACCCAAGCCCGTATTGACGGTCAAGAAGGTTAAGCAGATGTTTTCACACGTTTCCCCCAGATCAGAATTATCGGCACGGCAGAATCTACGCTGGCTCTTTATTTTAAGAAACTTGATGATAGCCAGTGAATCGTTGCTGATTATCCTGTCGACTTATGGCCTAAGTATCCATTTGCCGCAAAAGCAACTATGGCTGGTGGTGCTGATGATAGGGGCGTTGAATTTTTATACCTCTTTGCGTTTGCAAGCCGAAGACCCTGTGAACGAAATGGAGATTTTCATTCAACTGATATTGGATGTGGTTGCGATAGCGGCTTTGCTGTACCTGACTGGCGGCGCATCAAACCCAATTATCTGGGTGTTTTTATTGCCGGTGATCATAACCGCGATTATGTTGCCGCAGGCTTACGCTTGGTACATGGTGATCATTACGACATCGATGTACACGGTATTGATGGCTTTTAATATTCCCTTACCCGCCATAGAACCGCATACACCGAACCCGCATTTGCTACATTCGGCCATGAATTATGAGATGCTGCAACAAGCCCATGCCTTAAGCGACAAACATTATTTTAACCTGCATATTTTCGGCATGTGGTTTGGTTTTGTCTTCAGCGCTGGATTGGTGGCTTTTTTTGTCGTGGAATTGGCAATTGCCTTAAGGAATCAAGAACGCTATTTAGCGGAAGCACGGGAAAATGCCTTGCGGGATGAACGTGTGGTTGCTTTGGGGACTTTGGCGGCAAGCGCGGCACACGACATGGGCACTCCGTTAGGGACTATCGCCATCGTCACGCATGAGTTGGAACAGGAATATCCTGATCACCGGTTTCCTGACTTGCATGAAAAAATCCTGATCATGAAACAACAAATTGACCGCTGTAAATCTGCCTTGTCGGTGATGTCGGCATCGGCTGGCGAATTGCGCGCTGAATCAGGCCGTGCCATTTTATTTATTGAGTATATCGACGAAGTCATCAAACAATGGCGCACCCATAAGGCCACTGCCAAGCTGAATTTTATCATCGACCCAGATGTGGACACCGAGGCCAGGATTATTGCCGAACGGACGCTTACGCATTCCATTATCAATATTTTGAACAATGCCGCCGAAGCCTCCCCTGCCGAAAAAGGCATAGAATTTCATGCCAACTGGAATTTGCAGCAAGCCGTTATCAAAATCCGCGATTTTGGATTTGGCTTGCCAGTAGAGGTTCTTGAATTCAAAGGAAAACAACCAATCATTAGCAGAAAGCGGGGCTTAGGTGTAGGCCTATTTTTAACCTACTCCACAATCCAACATTTAGGCGGTAAAATTAACCTATACAATCTCGACTCAGGCGGTGCCTGCGTAGAAATAACCATTCCCCTTTTAAATATAGAGCAGAACGATGACACAACAGGAATTGGACAAGCCCCGTTTATTGCTGGTGGATGATGACGAAACTTTTTGTAAGGTCTTGAAAGGCGCTTTGGAAAAACGCAATTATGAAGTTGTGGTCGCCAACGATGTCGATACCGGAATCATTTTGGCTGAGCAAAACCTGCCCGAATATGCCGTTATTGATCTGCGTATAAGTTACGAATCTGGATTGGAATTGGTCAAAAAGCTGATTTCCTTGGACGACAACACCCAAATCGTGATGCTGACCGGATTTGCCAGCATCGCCACGGCAGTTGAAGCCATTAAACTGGGGGCAGTCCATTATTTGACCAAACCCGCCAACGCCGACGAAATCGTCGCTGCCCTCAACAAGAACGAAGGTGATGCCTCCGTTTCCATCAGCGAAAGTCCCTTATCCGTAAAACGATTGGAATGGGAACACCTGCAAAAAGTGCTGATGCAATACGACGGCAACATTTCTGCGGCGGCACGGGCTTTGAATATGCACCGCCGGACCTTGCAAAGAAAGCTCGACAAACGCCCGGTTAAAGAATAACCCAGTGAACCATGACATTTCGCCAACGGGCTATATTTGCCCGATTTGCGCCTCCGACTTGAGCTTTGTAGTAACCGGAAAAGCTTACCAATGCACCAACTTGCACAGTTTTGATGAAGCCCGCGAGGGCTACGTCAACTTATTGCCCGTGCAACACAAGCATTCCGCCGAACCAGGCGACAACAAAGCCATGCTCACCGCACGGCGTACGTTTTTGGAAGCCGGGCATTACCAATCCTTGGCACAAGCGGTGGCATTACTGATTTTTTCCCATGCGGCAACACAACACATACGATTACTGGATGTTGGCTGTGGCGAGGGTTATTATCTTCGCCAGCTCGCCCTAAATTGCCCACCAGAACAGAAAATAGACCGGTACGGCGTGGACATAGCCAAAGCCGCCATTGCCGCCGCCGCCAAAATAGACGCGCTTGCCCGTTACTGTGTCGCCAGCGCACAGCGCCTACCCTTTGCAGACCAGTATTTTGATGTCTTGTTGCGGGTTTTTTCCCCATCCAACGCCGTTGAATTGCAACGGGTATTGAAACCATCCGGTCGCTTGGTACTGGTTACGCCCGGCCCGCGCCATCTGACGCAATTAAAAGACTTCATTTATAACGAAGTCAAAGAACATGCCGAAGCAGCTGAACTACCGGATGGCTTTGAATTGCTAACCAGACAGCGCATTAACCGCTGGATTATACCCAACCCTACCGAACGCGCCGCTTTGCTGCAAATGACACCGTTTGCTTGGCGGGCAAACCCAGACATCAAACAAGCACTTGCCAAACCGGAAACCTTGGCGATAGAAACCGATTTTATTTTGACGTTAGCGCAGAAACGGTGGTGATGGCCTTCCATAGGTCGGCCCATCAAAAAAACTGTCATATTCACCGTTAAACCCAATTATGCTAAGAATCACCGAACTAAAACTACCGTTAAACCACACTAAAGCCGAATTGACTGCCGCGATTAGCTCGCGGCTAAGCATCAGCCCTGCACAACTCAACAGCCATAACGTGTTCCGGCTAGCCTTTGATGCACGTAAAAAAAGTGATATTTTTCTGGTGTATACCTTGGATGTTGACATTTCCAATGAAGCCGAGGTGTTGGTTCGTAGTCAAGACGACCCGCATATCTTGCCCACGCCCGATACCAGCTACCATTTCGTCGCCCAAGCCCCTCAAATCCTCAAAGAACGCCCTATCGTGATTGGCATGGGGCCATGTGGATTGTTTGCCGGATTGATCCTTGCACAAATGGGCTTTAAGCCCTTGATTCTGGAGCGCGGCAAGGAAGTACGGGAGCGCACGAAAGATACGTTTGGCCTGTGGCGCAAGCGCGTGTTCAATCCCGAATCGAACGTGCAGTTTGGTGAGGGCGGCGCGGGGACGTTTTCAGACGGCAAGCTGTACACGCAAATCAAAGACCCTAACCATTACGGACGCAAAGTCCTCACCGAATTTGTCAAAGCCGGAGCGCCACCGGAAATCTTACATGTCAGCAAGCCACATATCGGTACGTATCGCTTAGTTTCGATGGTCGAACACATGCGTGCCAGCATTGAAGCTCTGGGTGGGGAAATCCGGTTTCAAAGCCGCGTGGAAGATATGGAGATTGCCAATGGGCAAGTGCAAGGCGTAACGCTTGCCGGAGGTGAAACATTCACTAGCCGCCATATTGTGTTTGCCGTTGGACACAGTGCGCGGGACACGTTCAAGATGCTGTATGAGCGCGGCGTGTACATCGAAGCCAAGCCGTTTTCAGTGGGTTTCCGTATCGAACATCCGCAATCGTTGATTGATAAGTGCCGATTTGGTAGCTTCGCCGGACACCCGTTGCTGGGTGCGGCGGATTATAAGTTGGTGCATCACTGCCAAAACGGACGGTCGGTTTACAGTTTCTGCATGTGTCCGGGCGGTACGGTGGTGGCGGCGACTTCCGAAGCCGGGCATGTTGTGACCAATGGTATGAGCCAATATTCACGCAACGAACGCAATGCCAACAGCGGCCTCGTCGTGGGCATTACGCCGGAAGACTATCCAGGCCATCCTCTTGCAGGCATTGATTTCCAACGCCAATGGGAACAACAGGCGTTTGTGTTGGGCGGGGAAACTTACGATGCACCCGGCCAGTTGGTTGGCGACTTTCTTGTGGGGCAACCGTCTACAACATTCGGCAGCGTGTTACCTTCGTACACACCGGGTGTGCATTTGGGTGATTTGTCCACCGCCTTGCCAGATTACGCCATCAATGCGATACGTGAAGCCTTACTAATGTTTGACAAAAAAATCAAAGGTTTTGCGATGCACGATGCGGTACTGACAGGCGTAGAGACACGCACCTCGTCGCCCATCCGTATCAAACGCAACGGACAATATCAAAGCATCAACACCCAAGGCTTGTATCCAGCAGGCGAAGGTGCGGGCTATGCGGGCGGCATTTTATCGGCGGCAGTCGATGGGATAAAAATTGCCGAGGCGGTGGCTTTGGATATGCTTAACCACAAATAGAAACAACTAAAACAAATAACATCCCTTAAGGAATGTTATCTGTATAGCCTGATTCGCTTGAATCAGATTTTGATGAGTTTCAAAATATCCTAGCCCTTAACATTCATCAGCGGGAAAAAATGTTAGCAGACTGTTTTATTTAGCCCGTTTAGTGGTGTTGTAATTATAAGAACTTACTAAGCCACGTTTATCGAATTTAATGACCAAATCCTCGGCTTGATTTTCACCAAACGCACTGACGTAATAATTTCCATACGTCCACGTTTTTAAACCGCTTTCAATTCCCGTCCGCCAAGGTGAACCAAATGTGGTGAACACATCGTTTTGTGTGGTTTCGCCAATACGGATGGACTGCACTTGGCCTGCCGGAAACTCATGTCCGACACTGACGCAGCCAGAACACAACATAAATAAGGATATGACAACACTGAAGCTCATGATTTTCATCGGGCTTTTTGCAAGCGTTAAACAGTTTTTGGAAGATTTCATTGAATTTTCACCTAAAAATTAAAATATCGTAATAGTAAAACTGGCATCTGCCAATTAGTTTACTGGATGTGGTGCCTTAACCCGGTAAGCTTCAAGACGAGAATAAAAAAATTGAATTATCAGCAGGATGTTTGTGATTTTGTTCTTAAAAACTTAGTTCAAAGATATTTTCTGTGGATGGAATTTGTTTTGTCACATCGTTGGATGTTCTTTAAGACAAAATGACTCAAAATCGTTGGCCAGCATCGGTTTATGCCATAAAAACCCCTGTCCTTTCTCACATCCCAACTGTATCAGGTGTTCGGCTTGTCCATGCGTCTCCACCCCTTCGGCCAAGGTCTGCAAGTCTAGAGTCTTGCCTAATTGAACAATAGCTTGAACTACCGCACGGTCTTCACTGTTACCGGAACTAAGCCGTTGGACAAAAGACCGGTCAATTTTTATTTTATTGATAGCAAATTGCTTGAGATAACCTAAAGATGAATATCCAGTCCCAAAGTTGTCTATGGCAAAGCTGACGCCAAGCGTTTTAAGTTCATTGATGACGTTGATCACGGCTTGGCTATCTACCATCAGTACGGACTCGGTCAGCTCCAGCTCCAAGTATTGCGGCTCTAGGCCTGATATTGCCAAAGCCGATTTTACTGAATCCACAAAATTGCCGCGCTTGATTTGCATCACGGAAATATTCACAGAAATCTTTAATTTTAAGCCACTATCATGCCAACGTCGGTTTTGTAAGCAAGCCTGTTGCAATACCCAATTGCCGATAGGCAACATCAAACCATTTTCTTCAGCAATCGGAATAAATTTACTGGGGGGGATAGAGGCGGGTGACTCCGGTTGCCACCGCAATAGTGCTTCGACGCCGATAAGACGGTTGTCCAGCAGGGTAAACATCGCCTGGAAATATAATTGGAATTGCTGTTTTTCTATCGCCGTTCGCAAGCCATTCTCGATAACCATGCGCTCGATTGATGCTTGGTTCATTTCATCGGCAAAGAACTTGTAAGTATTTCGGCCTTCATTTTTGGCTGCGTACATTGCAATATCGGATTTCGTTAATAGTTCTTGGAAAGACTCGCCATCGGTAGGAAACACGCTTATGCCGATACTAAACGAAGTGGAAACGGTGACACCTTCGATAGTGAAGGGTTGATGCAATTGGTCAAGTATTTTCAGGGCGATACGCGTGGCTATTTCAACTTCAGGCAGATTGGTTAAGATGATGATAAATTCGTCGCCACCTTGTCGGCACACCGAATCCACCTGACGGATGCATTTGCTTAGACGCAGGGCAATGCCTTGCAATAAAAGGTCGCCGATATTATGCCCCAAGGTGTCGTTGATTTGTTTGAACCGATCCAAATCCAGAAATAGTACGGCAACCAAGGTATTGTTACGTGAAGCTTGGGCTTTAGCCAACTCAAAACGGTCATTAAGCAACGTCCGGTTAGGTAAATTAGTCAAAGAATCATGATGGGCAAGAAATTGGATTTTGGCTTCCGCAGCCTTACGTTCGGTGATGTCAGAAAAAATGCCTATATAATGGGAGATGTATCCTTGGGTATTGCGGATAACGGAAATTCCCAGGAAGACAGGGTAAGTCTCGCCATTCTTGCGGACATCCCATATTTCACCTTGCCAATAATCATTTTCCTTGAGGGATACACACATGCTCTGATAATAGCCTTGGCATTGCTGCCGTTTAGAGAGGATATGTGGCGTTTTGAATCGTGCTTCGTGGGTTGAGAAACCGGTAATCCGGCTATAGGCATCATTACTGGAAAGAATTCGCGTGTCAGCGTCACAAATGATGATGCCTTCGCCGCTGTATTCAAAAACCCTAGCCAATAATTCCAAATTGTCTGCGGCAACCTTGCTGTCGTTAATGTCAGTATGGGTGCCCAACATACGCAAGGGCTGGTTGTTGTGATCCCGTTTAACAATGCTGCCTAGCGATAAAATCCACTTCCATCTGCCATCAGCACATTGTTGCCGGTATTCCACACGATATTCGTTCAATTTACCGGCTAAATAAGTGTTTAATGCTGTTTTTACTTGCTCGCAATCGTCGGGATGGGTCAAGGAAAACCAATTATCCAAGGTGACACTGGTATCACCTTCAGTAGCGTAGCCCAACATCGTCGCATATTCACTGTTGACAATGGCCTGTCCTGTCTGGACATTTAAATCCCACAAACCTTGTTTAGCAGCAACCAATGACAAGCGCAGGCTTTCTTCGCTTTGTTGCAGTTGTTGCTGTTGCTCAAGCAACAACTGGTTCATCTGGTGATTTCGCAATACGAAACGGACACGATAGGGTAACAGCACCCATTGAATAGGCTTGCCGATAAAGTCAGCAGCCCCTAGTTGATAGGCGAGTTCGACACAATGAATATCTTCCACAGCGGTCATCATCACAACCGGTACAGAGTTTTGCGGTCCTTTGCAGAGCAAACGCAAACATTCAAAACCATCCATTTCAGGCATGATGACATCAAGCAACACCAAATCAGGCGCACTAACGGCAAACATCTCCATGCCTAGCCGGCCATTTTCCGCTTCAATGACTTCAAAACCGCTTTTGCCTAATACTTCCAAAACCAACATCCTGGTCATGGCGTCATCATCAATAATCAGAATTTTCGGCTTTTCGGTCATACAGGTTTTCCCTAAAGCGTTAGGCGTTAAATTCTAAATAAAACTTTGTAAAATCTGATGAGGGCAAGGGTTTGCTGAATAAGAACCCTTGGGCAATTTCGCAACCTTGCTGCAACAAAAAGACCACTTGATCCTCGTGGTCGACTCCTTCAGCTACCGCATCCAAGGACAGTGATTTAGCCAGGCCTAATATAGCCGTCGTGATAGCCCTGTCATCTTCATTATTGTGAATGTCACGGATAAAGGAACGGTCAATTTTAAGTTCGGTAATCGGCAGCTTTTTTAAATAGGACAAGGAAGAATATCCTGTACCGAAATCATCAATACTGATAAGTACACCCATTGCCCGCAATTTTTTCAAAGTTCCCAGTACATCGCTGATACCGTCGAGCAAAATACTTTCCGTTAGCTCCAGTTTCAAGTATTTCGCTGCCAACTCCAAACGTGAAAGTATGGTTTGGACTTCGTCAGCAAAACTGTCTTTACGGAATTGGGTGGCGGAAACGTTAATTGACATGACTTGTAACGGCAAGCCTTGCTCTAGCCACCGTTGCATTTGTGTGCACGACGATTCCAATACCCATTGGCTAATATAATTGATTAGCCCTGATTCTTCGGCAATCGGTATGAATTGTGATGGTGGAACTAGGCCCAATTCGGGATGTTGCCAACGTATCAGCGCCTCACAACCAATGACGCTATTTTGGCGGATATTGATAATGGGATGATAGTAAAGCAACAACTCATCCCGTTCGATGGCACGGCGGAGATTGTTTTCCATAGATAATTTATGGAAAGCGGCGACGTTGAGCGATTTTCGAAAAAACTGGTAGCCGTTTTGTCCTTGTTCGCGGGCATGGCTCATTGCAACTTTGCCATTTTTGATGAAATTGTCTTCATCAATGCCGTCACCGGGATAAACGGCGATACCAATGCTCATGCTCAAATAAATTTCATGCTCTTCAATATTGAAAGGTTCTTCAATAATTTGAAAAATACTTTTGGTTATTTTGATGCTATCGCTAGTGTCTTTTATATTACTGATTAATATTACAAACTCATTGCTTGCCAATTTAGCCATGAGCAATTGGTTTATATCGTACTCATGGTTGACGTCAAAATGGGTGTTGACAGGAAGTACCGCGCAATTCTGCGTTCTGGTAATGAGCCGATCAGAAAAAGTCTTCAACACTTGATCGCCGGCACTCGGCCCTAAAGTTTCAATGATCCTTTTAAACTGGTCAATGCTAATAAACAAAGCCGACATTTCAACATTATTTAAATTGCAATAGGCCATCGCTTGACCAAGTATCATCTTGAAAAGCTTGCGGTTAGGCAAATGCGTGAGGGGATCATAATAAGACAGAAAACGGATTTGTTCCTCAATCCGGCGACGTTCGGTAATATCTTGGACAGTTCCTTGAATATGGGTCACTTCATTTTCGATAATGATGGGTTCACCGTGGATCAACACCACGCCATCCGACCCATCGGCATATTCCAGTTGGCCTTCCAAATGAAAGCTTTGCTTGTTCTTTACGCAACGTTCAATAGCCTGCTGCAATTTATCCGAGTCGGCACTGACCAATTTTGAGTATAAATCTTGGCAACGGCCATTAAATGCATCATGCGTAACGTTTAACACATTGAAAACTTCTTCAGACCATTGCATCCTGTCGTTTTCTACGCTCCATTCCCAACTTCCTAAATGGGCGATTTTTTGGGCGGTGCGTAAATCAGCCTCACTTTTTGCCAATTGGCCTAAGGCAAAACTGGCACGAAGAAAATATCGTAATTGGTGCGGCAAAGTTGGCCAGCAAATTGGCTTGACAATAAAATCAGTGGCCCCCAATTGAAAGGAGCGGTTTATAGAATCGGTATCATCCGCGCCAGTCAGCATCACAATTGGCAACAATTCCATGCCTGGCATTTTGCGTATTGCTTGCAAGCATTCAAATCCGTCCATTTCCGGCATCATGACATCCAATAGCACCAATTCCGGCCGCCTGCTTTTGACCATTTCAAGCCCTTCACGGCCATTAGACGCGCTTAGCACCTCAAATCCCTCGCGATCCAAGACATCGTGCAACATCAAGCCTATCATGTGGTCATCATCAATCGTCAATATTAGGCTGCGTGAAGCTTGCTGCTCTGTCATGATAAATCCTGCTGTAATAATATGGGTAATACTTGCTGAAATTCGTTTTCAATGTTTTCCACAAGTTGTTTATCAAAGGTCAGTGAACCTACCCTCGCCTCATGTTCCAGATTTCTGGCCAATTCAGATAGATGAAGCACACCAACATTAGCCGCGGCCGATTTTAAACTGTGCGCGGCAAACCGGACCGCCTCAGGATTTTGTTCGTCCATCGCCTCATGCAATTTTTCAATAAGCTGGACGGAACTGCGCTGGAACAAGCCTACCAAGTTAGTGACCAGATCATCGCCGCCCATTTTGCGCAAGGTGTTCAACGCTTCAGGATCGAACCTATCAGTGTCTGTCAATTTTTGGCCTGGTAATGCTTTATCAGGTTCTAGTTTCATGTCGGCTGTTTGGGTTTTTAGCAAAGTGATTACTTTATCACGCAAGACATCAATTGAAATGGGTTTGGCCAAATAATCGCTCATACCGGCAGCTATGCATTTTTCCCGGTCACCTTCCATCGCATTTGCAGTCAAGGCAACTATAGGTATTTCACGGCTACCTTCAGACTTTTCTATGGCGCGGATTTCTTGGGTTGCCATGTAACCGTCCATTTCTGGCATCATACAGTCCATAAGGATTAAGTCTATGCCCCCCCGTTTATAAAAATCCACTGCTTCAATTCCATTCGCAGCTACTTTTACGTCGCACCCTATCACTCTTAAAATGGCCTTGACTATTTCTTGGTTGATCGGATTGTCTTCAGCCAGCAAGATTTTTGCGTCTTGCAAGCTGATACTTGTGGATTTTTCAGCCGGTTTTTCGGCAATCAATTTCAACAAAGCATCCTGTAAGTTGCGTTTTCGTAGGGGTTTTGTCAAATACAAATCACAACCGCTATCGCGGAAACTAGCCAGCTCGTCATCATAGGCATTGGAAGTTACAATGACAATACGCATTTTTTCAAAACGTTTGTCATTGCGGAGCTGCCTGCAAAGTTCGACACCGTTCATGCCCTGCATTTTCATATCCAACAGGGCGAAATCATATAGCTTGCCAGATTCAACTGATTCTTCAAGAATTTCCAAGGCACGTGACCCATTTTCAGCAATACGGGAATTCATGCCTAGGTTCAGCAGGTAATTGGTTAGGATTTTAGCATTAGTTGGGTTATCTTCAACGATTATAGCCCGTTTGCCAAGCAAATCGGTCTTTTGCAAGGTCTGGCTGGGTACTGGAGCCACAGCCTTACGGAACGGCAAATGCACTATAAAGGCGGTAAAGACTCCGGGTTGGGATTCCACGCCTATAGTACCGCCCATCAATTCACTGAGTTCTTTGCTAATCGCTAGGCCTAAGCCGGAACCGCCGTATTTGCGTGTTGTAGAGCCATCAGCTTGGCTGAATGATTTAAATAGTTTTTCCATCGCCTCAGGCGCAATGCCAATGCCGGTATCGGTAACGCGGAAACTCAGGCAAATTTCCTCTGGGTAGTTACAAACCCTACAAGCTTTGACTATCGGCCCACAATCAATGGTGTCAACCTTGCTGACATGTAATTTGACTGAGCCAGTATCCGTGAATTTAATGGCATTTGACAGCAAGTTGGTTAACACTTGGCGCAATCGGTATGGATCACCTCTGACAGCATGGGGGACATTAGCGTCTATGCTGCAACTAAAACCAATATTTTTACTATGTGCCCGATCAAAGAAAAGCCCAGTCAAATGGTCAATCAATTCTGACAAATTAAAATCGATTTCTTCCAATTCCAATTTGCCAGCTTCGATTTTAGAAAAATCCAAAATATCGTTAATCAGTGTCAACAGGGCTTCTGCAGAACTAAATACCGTTTCTGTGTATTGCCTTTGTGTAGCCGTCAATACTGTACTCAATAATAGTTCGGTCATCCCAAGCACACCATTCATAGGTGTGCGGATTTCATGGCTCATGGTCGCCAAAAATTGCGACTTGGCAAGGTTGGCGGCATGGGCTTCTTCTACGGAGTGGCGTAAATCGGCAGTCCTTATCTCGACTTTTTCTTCTAATTGATCGCGTTGTTTCTCAAGCTCTTCATCACGCTCATGAATCTGTTCAATCATTTGGTTAAAGCTTTTCACCAACTGGCCAATTTCGTCTTTGCCTTCACCTTCCGCCCTCACGGTATAGTCTTTTTCCCGTGAGACTTGTTGCGCTAACTGGGACAAGCTAATTAAGGGTGCGGAGATTAATGCCGCCAAACGTCGCCCATAAAACGCGCTCAACATAAAAGCCACCAACGTGAACAACGAGATTTGCCCCAAATTATTGGCTAGCCCCCACCACATAGGCCGTAAATCGATCACCAAATATAAATAACCTGCCGGTTCACCATTCTGATACACCGTCTGGATTGCTGTATGCGTCATAATTTCGAAGCGGTTCAACTGCAATTGGTTTTGGGCTTCGGCTAATGAACTGGGGATAGTCGCAAAATGATTTTTGGTGACAAAATCAGCAAAACCCTCGCCAATATAATCTGCAAACCGGATTCCTTCAATGGTATATAACTGGCCAGCTATGACATTGGGTTTGCTTCGCAATGCCGCCAATATGTCCGTTGCCGACCGGCTGTCATTGAACAACAACGCGGCACCCGCATTAAAACCGATCATATTACCGGTGGACTTGGTGTCGGCGATAATTTGGCCACGTTCCTTCCAGAATTCAGTGGCACTACTGATCAGTAAGGTAAACAGCAGGGCAAGACCAACCGTCACCGCCTGCAATCGGCGCAATTTGCTAGTGATAGGGAGATTTGCGAATTTGTCTTGATTCATAAGCTGGATGTAACTCAATACGTCATTTTGCAAGATTGACGTTTTTTGCCAATTTAAGCAATTTGGCGCTGATATGTACAGCATTTGCGTTGGCAATATCAAGATTAATTTCAAAACTCAAGCGATTGCCGTCTTGAACAAAACCTATCATTCCCCCAAGGTTGATAAATCCCGGCTGATCGCTCACAGTGACTATCGGCAAGCCTTTTAAATTGTTGACAACTTCTTCAAGATACGTAGCTTGGTTGGAACTGCTGATAAATACCATATGGCATTGTTTTAGCCCATCGCCACTGGCTTCCCTGCGGATCACCAAAGGTTTGTTAAAAACCGTTTTATTTTCCAATACCGCCAAACTATCCCCTAAAAGGTCATTTTCTGTCGTGCACAAGTTGTAGGAAAATTGGCCGGAATTTTCTGGCCACTCAATAAATTTGAAGAAATTATATAAAAACGCCGTTTTCACCGCCGCTTCGCCGTCAGATTCTTCACAGAACGAGGGTGTAACAGGCACCATCATTAACAATGCTAATATAAACCGAGCGGATAAGACGGAAACTTTTAGCATTTGCTTAAAAATTCCAGCTCAGGGTGGCGTAGACTTCACGTTGCACTGGCGTAGGCACCGAAAACAAATAGGAACCAAACTCTACATGTTGTTTTTCTAAAAGGTTGCGCCCGACTACAGCCAGCTCCAAGCCGTTCTTGGACCGCCAAGCTAAGCGGGCATCCAACTCGTGAAAATCCTTAACCGAGGGATACTCCTTAAAGCCGTGGACATACCGCCATCTTAAATCTAAGTTGATTTGTGGAGTTAGCTGGTGCATCGACCACAACATCGCTTGATGGGTTGGAAGACCTCCATCAAAATACTTATCTGTTCCTGCCGATGCCAGATTGGAGAGCCTGAAATCCTGCTCCGCTTGGGTGTAAGTGGCCCGCAGTTTCCAAATTTCCGTAATCCGCCAATCCATACTGGCTTCGCCGCCGTAAACTTCCGCAGAACCGTAATTGGTAAAAGAGTAAGTTTGGAGGAGATAACCGGAATTAAGCTGTGAAAAATCCAATGCACTTGGAGTGCCGCTAAGGATATTATGGTAATCGTAATAGTAAAGGGCGACATCGGCGGATAATTGTGAACTGAACTGACCACGCCAACCCCAGTCCAAGGCCAACATTTTTTCCGACTGCATGGCCTTATTGCCAACAAATGTAATTAAGGTTACGGGATTGGCTGGTGTCGCCAAGCCCCCACCGACGGGCGGTATGACCAGTAGGTTGTAATTTAAATCTTGTTCCACCCAATTGGGTGTCCGTACCGAACGGGATACCGACGCCCAAAAGGAATGTTGGTTAACGGGTGTCCAAGATAATCGTACAGAGGGCTGCCATTCAAATTGCGTGACGGGGTTATGTTCAAATTTACTACCTAAGGTAAGCTTCCAAAGCTCCGGCACTAAAGTGATTTCGTCTTGTGCAAACAGGCTGTAAAGTTGGTCTTGGCGTTTGTTGGGTATCCAACTGAGATCAAGGCTGTTTTGGGTGTCATTTTCATTTAACCGGATTCCGGCACCCCATACCAGATTGTGTCTTTCGTTGAGGCGGATATTATGCTGAAAATCAAAATCCAGCGTATCTATCTGGTAACTCGCCGCGTTAATCGCCGTAAATTTACGTTCATTTCTATTCCAGTACATGCGAAGTACTGTGCTGGAATCACCGCTATAACGGTGTTCCCAGCGCCCCATCAAATAATGTCCGTCAGGCTCCGAATCAGTAGGTAACCAGCGCGAATATGGTGGGGATAACACGGGCGTCAATTTTGCAGACAAAGTGGGGAATTGCTGTTTTGCCCCACCGCTGAAACCAGAAAAAGCATCCCCTTGCAGAGTCAGTTTGTCAGTGTTGGTGAAATCCTTATCGACACGGAAGCCGATTTTACTTAAACGGCTGTCATCGCCGGCATCACCACCAGAACCTATGAAGGAGGCTTGGTCATATTCGGTGTGGCGGCCATAGACTTTGAGATAAGCCTGATCGCCTAAATCAAGCCCATAACGCACTCCCCCGCCTTTACGCATGCTGCCGCCATATCCAGAGACTAAACCGCCCTGGGTGTTTTTGGCTTTTTTGGTGATGATATTAATAACGCCATTGACTGCGTTGGCTCCCCATAAACTGGCGCCGGGGCCACGGATAACATCAATTCGCTCGATGTCTTCCATGATGACATCTTCCTGATCCCACCAAACTCCAGAAAACATTGGCGTATACAAGCTCCGCCCATCCATTAGCACTAACAATTTATTGGCGTATTGGCTATTAAAACCGCGGCTTGAAACCGCCCATTTATTGCCGTCAATACGGGCGACTTGCATGCCCGGAACGACGCGCAAAGCTTCAGGGATATTGGTCGCACCGGAACGCCGGATATCATCGGCAGTCAGGACATAAATTGCGGCGGGGACATCTTTTAACCCGGTCGTGGTTTTGGTCACCGACGTAAGATCCATATCCAACAGTGCTTCCACGCTTAAATCTGTCAAATCCGGTAATTTTGCAGTTTCAGGCTCTTGGTTGGCGGCGAATGACAAATGCGCAAGTGACATCATTGCAAGCACAAAGCAGCATTGGAAAAAGTAAGCTGTATTCAAAAAACGCATCATCATTCCCCAAAATTAAAAGTTAAATTCCAATTTTAGACGAAATCCCTGTCCCTCCGTTTTGAGGGTGTTATGGATGCCGTAACCGCCTAGCGTTTCGCAGCGGCTTTTAGGTAGGTCATAAACGCCCATGGAAATGGCTAAGCCTTTAATTAACCAGTTAGCTGTCAAGTATAAGTTGAACAAGTCATAACCATTGGCAAATTCGCCTAGTACCAATTTAAGGTCGCTGTTATCAATGCCCTTTGCAAAGCTTTGCGAAATTCTTGAATAAAGTTTTGGCATAATGCAGTTTGATCGTAAAGGGCTTGAAATGTCGAACTGTAGGGAAGTTTACATGTGGTGCTATCGAGCGGATTCCACATCAAACCCAGACGGGGGTTAGGCTGGGTATGCCTAATTATATGATATGGCAGTAATTAATAAATTAGGCATTTTGCTTGCCTTGTATACAAGCCAGTGCTGCTAATTCCACGAAAACGTACAGTTTGTTTGCTAGTTAAACGCCCTATTTTATAGAGCAAAGCGTTTGTTTATCCAGCTTTTTTTATATTTTATGCGTAATTCGGGTAATAATGATTTTTAGTAATGATTTGTGGCAAGAAAAATGCACAATCTAGCGTTTACTATCGCCTTCGCACTTCGTAAGCACCACGCTTTTTACTGCGGCAGATAACCTTTGGTAATACTCGCCTAGCAATATCCCTACACAAATCATCAATTTCAGACCCTCACACATTAAGGCCTGACATTTTAAAAAAATCGCTTAAGATAGCTGGCTGCAAACCGGATTGAACAATGGCCTCCCAAAAAGGTCTTCATGCAATTGATTTTTTAATTATTGTGAGGAATTATGAAGCATCGCTTATTACCCATCCTGCTCCTTTGCTTACCCGTGTTTGCCAGTTATGCCGAACCCAAAGTTGCCGAAAAAATGTTGGCCAACGGCCTGAAAGTGCTAGTAAAAGAAGACCACCGCTCACCGGTGGTGGTTTCCCAGGTTTGGTACAAAGTCGGCTCAAGTTATGAACCTAACGGCATCACCGGCATTTCCCATATGCTCGAACACATGATGTTTAAGGGTACTGACAAACATCCCGCCGGCGAGTTTTCGCGCATCATTGCCGAAAATGGCGGCGATGAAAATGCCTTTACCGGACGGGATTACACGGCCTATTTCCAAACCATGGCGGCCTCAAAATTGGCAGTGAGCTTTGAATTGGAAGCGGACCGGATGCGCCATTTGCATTTGCTAGCGGATGAGCTGAAAAAGGAATTGGAAGTGGTCACGGAAGAACGGCGGATGCGCACTGAAGACAACCCGCAAGCGAAACTGTCCGAGCAATTTTCGGCGATGGCGTTTACCAGCAGCCCTTACAGAAACCCAATTATTGGCTGGCCCATCGATATTGCCAATTACCAAGTCGAAGATTTGCAAGCGTGGTATCAACGCTGGTACGCGCCCAATAATGCGACGCTGGTCGTGGTTGGCGATGTGGCAACCCAAAACGTGTTTGCCTTGGCTGAACAATATTTTGGCAACTTGCAGCCTAGTGAGCTTAAGCCATTGAAACCTCAAACCGAATCTCCCCAACTGGGGGTGCGTAAAATGACGGTTAAAGTCCCCGCCAAATTGCCGTCTGTGGTGTTGGCTTATAAAGTGCCGTCGTTAAAAACCGCCGAACACGAATGGGAGGCTTACGCGTTGGAAGTATTGGCAGGGGTTTTGGACGGCGGCTCCAGCGCGCGTTTGAGCAAGGAATTGATACGCGGCAAACAAATTGCCGTATCGGCGGGGGCAGGTTACAACTTCAGTTCGCGCCTGTCGGATTTGTTTGAAATGGAGGCCACACCCGCCGAAGGCAAATCGGTGTGGGAATTGGAATTGGAACTAAAAAACCAAGTCGCCCAACTACAGCAGCAACTTATCAGTAAAGACGAGTTACAACGCATTAAAGCACAAGTGTTGGCAAATGCGGTGTATGAGCGCGATTCCAATTTTTATCAGGCTATGCAATTGGGAATGTTGGAAACCATTGGTTTAGGTTGGCAAAAAGCCGATGAATACGTCAGTAAAATCAATCAGGTCACAGCCGGGCAAGTGCGCGACGTGGCAAGAAAATACCTGCTTGAAGATCATCTGAATATCGCTTATCTTGAACCGCAACCGATAAACACAAAAACTGCCCAGATGAAGACGGTAAAATGAGCGCTTAAGATTTTGCCGATAGGCCTTTCGGGTTGCATGTGTCCCAGACGGTATAAAACCTGAGCGCTTTATCTTACGACGGCAAGGCAGAATCAAGTCCATCCCAAAATAATAATAACGACATGGCAAAACTACGCACCCATTACGATAATTTAAAAGTCGCCCGCAATGCACCCGATATTGTGATTAAGGCGGCACACAAAGCCCTGCTCCAACAACACCATCCCGATAAAGCCAAAGACAAGGATAATGCCGAACGTATTACCCGGATACTGAACGATGCACGGGAAGTTTTGCTTGATCCTGTCAAACGCAAGCAGCATGACCAATGGATCAGGGAACAGGAACACAGGCACAAACATCATGGCCACCATGCCGCAAACGCGCCTGAATCCTCCAAGCAACACCCTCCCCAGCCAGAGCGGTCTGTCAGCGAGGAGTTGATTGGGCACTATAGGGCCTTCAGCAATGGTCTTGCCCAAGATATCCAATCACGGCTAATGTGGTGCCGTTTTGCGATGGGGCAGCGTTGGCACGCCGGGCAAGTCGAAGGCGAAGCGGCCTTGTATGCATGGCAAGCCGCGCAAGAAGCAGTGGCCTTGTTCAACAAACTAGGCGGCTATGCGGGGCACACCGATTGGCGGTTGCCCTCGGTCAATGAGCTTAAGACCTTGATCAATCCGCAGGAAGGCCATAAAAGTTATATCAACGGGCAAGTCTTCCCGAACAACCCGCGTTGGTTATGGACGGCTTCGCCCTACGCTGGTTATGGTGGCGGTGCGTGGCTGGTGAACTTTATCGAAGGTTTGGCAATCAATGACAACCCGAACCTGCCGTGCGCGGTGCGTTTGGTTCGGGATTAAGTCATATCAATAAGTTACGCCCGTTCCCAAGCTCTAGAGACTGTGAAAGTATTGCAAAATGCTCTAAGAATTAATGATTGTCCACGAAAATCACGAAACAATTAAATAATAAATTTCAATAACTTATATTTGAGCTAATTTTATACTTTCGTGTTTTTTCGTGATTTTCGTGGACATAAAATAATTCTTTCACAGTCTCCGAAGCTTGGGAACAAGCCATTTAGCCATCTAATTCACTGTCTCTTAACCGCATTACCCTTGAGGAAACCTAAACTTATGCGTGTTTTATTTTTCAGTTTCATGTTTTTAATGCTTAGCCAAAACACCAGCGCGACTGCGAAAATCGAGCATTGGCAAACGCCGCAAGGTAGCCGCGTATATTTTGTCCGCACCGAGGGCTTGCCGATGGTCGATGTGCAAGTGCTGTTTGATGCTGGCAGTGCTAGGGATGGAGACAAATTTGGCCTTGCCTCGCTGACCGCCGGTTTGCTCGACACGGGGGCTGGTGATTGGAATGCTGACCAAATCGCCGAACGTTTTGAAAGTGTCGGTGCCAACTTTGGTGCGGCCAGCTCAATAGATTACGCTACCGTGTCACTGCGGACATTGACCGACAAACCCTTGTTTGACAAAGCGTTGGCAACCATGCAAACAATCCTAGGCAACCCCCGTTTCGCCAACACCGATTTTGAGCGTGAAAAAAACCGTACCCTCGCAGGCCTTAAGCAACAGGAAGAATCCCCTGGTGACTTGGCTAACATCGCTTTTTACAAAGCCTTGTATGGCAAGCATCCCTACGCCCACCCCGATGCCGGCATCTTGCAAACCGTGGCGGCCCTCACCAGTGAGGATGTGCAGGGGTTTTACCAACAATACTATGTCTCCGCTAATGCCGTCATCGTCATTGTCGGTGATGTATCGAAAGCACAGGCCGAACAAACCGCCATTAATTTGGTTAAAGGTTTGCCCATAGGGGAAAAACCGGCTGCGTTGCCGGATGTGCCCATGCCCGTTAAAGGCGGGGTGCAACATATCGAATTCCCTTCGACGCAAACCCACGTACTCGTTGGCTTGCCGGGAACTTACCGGAAAGACCCCGATTATTTCAGCCTTTATGTCGGCAACCATATTTTGGGCGGCGGCAGTTTGGTTTCAAAACTGTTTGATGAAGTGCGCGAAAAACGCGGCTTGGCTTATAGTGCGGCCAGCGCATTTATACCGATGTTAAAACCTGGGCCATTTTTGATCAACCTGCAAACCCGTAACGATCAAACGCCGGAAGCATTGAAAGTCTTGAACAAAACCCTAGCTGATTTTATTTCGCAAGGGCCTAGCGAAACGGAATTAACCGCCGCTAAACAAAATATCACCGGTGGTTTTGCGATGCGCTTTGACACCAACAAAGAACTGGCGGGTTATGTCGGCATGATCGGTTTTTACGGTATGCCGCTGGATTATTTGGACTGCTTTCAGCAAAACATCGAAAAAGTCACCAGTGCGTCGATCAAGGAGGCTTTTACACGCCGCGTCAGTTTGCCGTTGCTTCAAACCGTGACCGTAGGAAAAAGTGCAAAATAAGCTCAGGATCATTGGCGGCGAATGGCGCAGCCGCCATGTAGTTTTTGAGGACGCACTTGGCTTAAGGCCCACCCCCGCGCGGGTCAGGGAGACCCTCTTCAACTGGCTACAATACGACATCATGGGTAGCCGCTGCCTGGATTTGTTCGCAGGTAGCGGTGCACTGGGCTTTGAAGCGGCATCACGAGGTGCGAAGACGGTGGTGCAAATCGAGCAAAACCCCATCGTTTGCCGTTGCTTAAAAACCAATGCCGACAAACTCGCCGCCAGCCAAATCAAAATCGTCCAGACCGATGCGTTCCGTTATCTGTCGGGCAATGCCGAAGCGTTTGACATAGTCTTTATCGACCCCCCGTTCGCATTGGATTTGGTGGTGCAAAGCTGCCATTGGCTGGAAGACAAAGGCTGGTTAAGCCCACAAGCAAAGATTTATGTGGAATCGGCAAGCAATTTATCTTTGGAAGGGATGCCTGGGACTTGGCGGTTATTGAAGGGTAAACTGGCTGGGGAAGTTGCTTATCAATTGTTTGCTAGGAATTTTGTTGTGTAAACAATAGCTTATTTACTGAACGAGGGGAAATATTAGGATAGAGTGCTAATAACTTCCCTAAAAATAGCTTCGTTACGAATAACATACCTTCAAGGGATGTCATCCGTTTTATGCTTCATGCCGGAAGCTATTGTTGGCCAAATTCTTACATCTCGTAGTATTTCATGCCACCCATACTTTTTGTGCCTTACAGATAACAACGTGTCAATCATTATCCGAATGGACAAAAACCGACATCACCTCATTTTCAATGCTTACGGAAACTTCTATTGGCTTGCAGCAGACTTGGCAATCTTCGATATACTCCTGACTCCCAGCTGAAATATCAATCGTAATTTCATTTTCTTCACCGCAATAAGGACACTGTAGAGCCGCAGGTTCGAGGAATTTCATTAGTTGGGGTTGGGACGCAAGTACTGCGTCCCAAAAATGCTTAATGGTGGGAAGAGAAGCCGTGTTTCTGCATACGGTACAGAAATGTATCACGGCTGAGACCGAGCAATTTGGCTGATTTGCTGCGGTTGCCTTTCGTGCGGTTCAATGCCTGATTGATTAAATCCGCTTCTAGGGTATCCATTTGCAAACCGGCTTCTGGCAGGATGAATCCAGTGCTTTTGTTGGTATTGCCATTGCCATTGCTGCTGATGCGGAATTCAATCGGCAAATTTTCCGGCTCAATTACCCGGCCTGACAGTAAAATGCTCAAGCGTTCGCACAAATTCCGCAATTCGCGGATATTGCCGGGCCAATTGTAGGTTTTTAAAATTTTCACCGCTGATTTGCTAAATTGCGGTGCGGTAATGGCGTGGGTTTCTGAAAACAGCTGGAGAAAATATTTGATTAAATGCTCGATGTCTTCGTTACGTTTAGCTAGTGGAGGCAATTCTATGGGCACAACATTCAGGCGAAAGTATAAATCTTGCCTGAATTCGCCCGCTAATATCAGTGTGTTTAAATCGGTATTAGTTGCGGCAATGATGCGGACATCCACTTTACAGGATGTGGTTTCACCCACAGGTAGGCATTCGCCTGAATCCAAGAAACGCAACAACTTACCTTGAACGGCCAGCGGCAGGGAGTTGATTTCATCAAGAAACAATGTGCCGCCGTCAGCAGCCTGGAATAGGCCTAAGGTATTTTCGTTGGCTCCGGTGAACGCGCCTTTTTTATGCCCGAACAATTCAGATTCAATCAAGCCTTCTGGCAAGGCGGCACAATTTACCGTAATGTATTTCTTATCGGCACGCGGACTGGCTTTTTGAATAGCCGTTGCCAGCACTTCTTTTCCTGTGCCCGTTTCCCCTTTAATCAGGATAGTAACATCGGTGGAAGCCGCAATTTTGGCACTGCGGATTAAGGAATCCAATTCAGGGGACTGACCTATGATGCTGCCGAAATGATCCATAACTACCTCTAATGTAAGCTTGAATGGTTGATGATTGCCATCGGATTTAACCAAGGCAATGCCGCTAACAAGGCCAGCATGATCATAAACAAACCAATCGCTTGTTTAAACCGTTGCATTCGGGATAGCCGAGTTAATATTCCTGTCATTATACCCACACCCATCACGGCGGGTAAAGTACCTAGGCCGAAAGCCAGCATGGTCAACGCACTTTTACCGACATCGCCAGCCGTCGCTGAAAGGGCCAAGGCAGCGTAGACCAAGCCACAAGGTAACCAGCCCCAAACCATGCCAAACAAATAGGCTTGGGTGCGGGTTTTCACAGGGATTAGTTTGCGACCAAACGGCTCGATTTTTTTCCAGAAGTGCATGCCGGCTTTTTCGATATAGGCAAAGCGAGGGAACCAGCCTGCAATATACAAACCTGAGCCAGCCATGATCAAAGCCGAGAGGATTTGTAATAGCCGATGTCCATGAATTTCGCCCATTTGCATCGTAGCAAGGGATTGGATCAAGCCCGCCAAAGCACCGGCAATGGTGTAGCTGGTGATGCGCCCAAAATTATAATTAAACACAAACGGCAACAACAGGGCTTTTTTGTGGCGTATTTCCGGGCTAAGGCTTAAGGTTAGTGTGCCAATGATCGAGCCGCACATGCCTATACAATGCAAGCTGCTGACTAGCCCCATGATAAAAGCAACCAGATAAGACGAAGTAAAATCAGGATCAAATGGCATAAGCCACCCGCATCACCAAAGAGTTAATTTTCAACATATTTATTTTTATTTTTAATAGCTTGCAGACGCCTTGGCAAATACTCCCAAAATTTGTGCTTGGATTTTTTCCGCCATTTCCTTAGCGTTTTCCGCATCACGGATTGGCCTGCCGACAACAATATAATCCGCCCCATTTTCAAAAGCCGTCTCCACGCTGACCACACGCTTTTGGTCGTCCTCTTCGCGGTTGTCGACGGGGCGGATGCCAGGGGTGATGACCAACAAGCGGTGGTTTAAATGCTCACGTATCATAGCAACTTCCAAGCCTGAGGATACAATGCCGTCGCAACCGATTTGTAGGGCGCGTTTAGCGCGGGATAACACCAAATCGTGGACATCACATTGGAAACCCAGATCATCCAAATCGCCACGGTCCAAACTGGTAAGCGCAGTCACTGCCAGCACTTTTAGATCGCCTTTGTTGGCGGCGGCGGCTTGCATGATGGCATCATTACCGTGGATGGTCGCCAAATCAACGCCTTTGTTGCCCAATGCCCTAATTGCCCGACCTACCGTTTCCGGCACGTCAAAAAATTTCAAATCGACAAAGACTTTTTTACCATGTTGTTTCAGCCACTCAATAAACCCAAAATAATCGCCGGACATGAACAACTCCATGCCGACTTTATAAAAAATCACGGAATCGTCCAGTTTTTCAACTAAGGCTTGGGCATCGGGAATGCTGGGGACATCTAAAGCCATAATCAGTCGTTCACGGACTGGAATGGCTTTACTGGACAAAAAGGTATGCGGCATAGTAAAAATTAAGGGTAATCGTTATTTGGTGGCCAAACCTTGTTGTTGCCATGCTTGGATACCGCCATCCAAATTATATACTTGGGTGTAACCGGCTGACTTTAAGATTGACTGCGCTTGCGCTGAACGCATGCCACTTCGGCATTGGGTGATGATCGGGCTGTTTTTATAGCCATTAAGCTCAACCAATCGCTTGTCCAACTGACCTAATGGGATATGCACCGCGCCAGGAATATGCTGTTCTTGCCATTCGCTGTCTTCACGAACATCGACAATAATGGCTTGTTTGTTAGCCAGCATAGCTGCGGCATCCTTAGGAGCAAGCACAGACTGGTGCGAACCCGCCTGAACAATGGCACTAATCAAGCCCAATAGAAAAGCAATAAAAAGCCTAGACCGACAATACTTTACAATGATACGCATGAACACCCCTATTATTTACAACTAAAACAGCTATATTACCGGAACTTGCTGTTTCGGTGAATGTTAAAGTGTGCCAAGCCAACAATATTTTAATCCCCTCCATGCTTCCTTGCTGTCTGGGAGGATACCGGGCAAGAATTTAAAGCATGGTCAAACCATTTAAAAATCATATGTGTTTCATTCATGTTTACCGATGCGGTTTTGTTAAAAAATTCTTTATATGCAAGTACATAGGAAAAATGTTTAAGACAGAATAATGAACTCGACACTAATTCAAATGACCTTGCTAATGGCCTGCGGCATTGTTTGGCGGCTTTGCCGACCGGCGGGGCTTGCCGCTTATCAGACCCGTGTGGTGCTGAGCGGATTGGTTTACTACTTGCTTATGCCCGCGATGATCTTAGAAGTGCTGTGGAAAACCGACATAGGCATCCAGTCCTTGCAATATACCGTGCTGGGTTGGGGAAGCCTGACCTTCGCCATCGTTTTCGCGTGGTTAGCCGGCAGATTATTTAAGCTAGACAAAAAGCACCTAGGCACATTGATACTTGCCAGCACTTTTCCGAATGTAACTTATCTGGGTCTACCAATACTGGAGCAAACCTTTGGCAATTGGGCCCGCCCTATCGTCATCCAGATGGATGTGTTTTCCGCTACGCCTTATTTGTTTACCGTCGGCCTATTAATCGCCCGCCATTACGGTCATGAGGACAAACCCAAATCGCTTTGGACTGCTTTTAACGAGCCACCTTTTTGGACTGCCGCTATTGCGGTGGCACTAAACCTGAACGGCATCGCCGCTCCGGATTGGTTAACGGCAACCCTGCAAAAGTTGTCCGTAGCCGCCGCACCATTGATGATTATATCTTTAGGGATGTCGCTTAACTGGCAAGCAATCAATTGGCGCAATATGCCCTATATGGTCCCGCTGATAGCCATAAAAATGTTCGCCATGCCCTTAAGTGCATGGTTTTTGGCCCGTCAGCTCGGCATTGACACACAACTCCAAGCTGTTGCCATTATGGATTTGGCGATGCCTAGCATGTTGTTCGGTATCGTTTTCTGCGACCGCTTCCGGCTTGATGGTGCTTTGTATGCGATGGCAGTGACCATCACTACCTTATCCAGCTTGCTGACATTGCCGTTCTGGCATAGGTTATTTACCCAGCATTAACGATTGATTGAATATTAACCACAAGGAGCAAAAACATGGCAACTTTTACCGTAACGGGTGATGTCGACCCTTTCTTACACGTCGCACTTAAACGTGGCGAAAAAATTTATTGCGAATCCAATGCAATGGTGATGATGGAAGGTACGTTAGATTTGAAAGGCAAAATGACTGGCGGCTTAGGCGGAGCGTTGATGCGCCGTTTTGCCAATGGCGAATCGTTTTTCCAGGAGCATATCGAAGCGATACGCGGTGACGGCGATTGCCTGTTATCGCCAACTTTACCTGGGGCTGTTGAAGTGTTGGACGTTGGACATGCCAGCTACAAATTGACCGATGGCGCGTTTGTCGCCGCCGAAAGCGGGGTCAGCCTCAATGTCCGGACACAAAACGTCGGCTCAGCCTTGTTTGGTGGTACGGGCGGATTTTTTATCATGGAAGCCACGGGTATGGGCAAGTTGGCTGTGTCCGGTTTTGGTTCCAGTTTTGCGATTGATGTTGAACCAGGCAAAGAAGTGATTATTGACAACGCCCATGTTGTCGCTTGGGATAGCCAGTTACACCACGAGATTTCCGTCGCCACCAGTAACAGTGGTGGTTTTTTCGGACAAATTGTCAACAGTGTCACTAGCGGTGAAGGCATGGTGCTGAAATTTTCAGGGCGGGGCAAGGTCATTATCTGCTCACGCAACCGGGAAAATTTTGTGTCATGGCTAACGAAATTGATTCCAGGCAATGGTTGATATACGTCAAACGGTCACGATTTCGGTTTTTAGTGGAAGGCACGGGCGCGGACACCAAAAACCGAAAAGGTGAGCTTTCAGATTATATAAACTGATGACTGCGGTGGGTTCTACTTACCAACCAATCACTGCCTGTCAATCCTAATTAGCTCGATAAAAAAACTATAAATGTATTAACCGAAAAAGCATTTCATCCGTGACAGAAATCAAAGTGTTGTGTTGATCTGGTTATCCCCCTTTGCATGAAAAGTCTACAGTTTAGCATCTCTTTGAAACTAGGTGCTTTTCGTGTCTATCGTGGATGAAATGCTTTTCTAGGATTAGCCAAACTTGTAGGTTTTCGGAATTTTATAGAATCATTTTTCGCATTTAGCGAAGGTGTTGATATGAAGGCAGGCACATACTTATTCTTGATACTGAATACTGGCATCCATGCCAGTATTCGTTACAACCCCCCTCAAAAATACCATTAAACCGCCATAAAACCCACATCACTGCTGGCGAAGGCGGCAAGGTTGGGGAAAGCCACCGCCAATTCCGCATCCGATGCACCAAACCAACGCCCTAACGTGGCCCCGACTTGGGCAGTGGCTATTTTCGGTATCCACACGCCACGGCCATTGGCATCGTCAGGGCCATTGAGCGCGAAAATCGGCATTTGCCCGTAAATTCCGCCTTGTACCGCCCCACCCAATACAAATTGGTGGTTACCCCACGCATGGTCGGTGCCGCCGCCGTTGGATTGCAAGGAACGACCAAACTCGGATTCCGTGAAGGCGGTGACTTGCTCGGCCAAGCCGATTTCTTGGGTGGCCTGATAAAATGCCGCTAAGGCTTGGGACAATTGACTCAACAAGCTCCAATGCTGCCAATCTTGGCTGCTATGGGTGTCAAAACCGCCCAAAGTACAGAAAAACACCTGCCGTCCTGGGCCTAATTGCGAACGCAAACGGATCAGGCGGGTGATTTCTTTCAATTGGTTGCCGATGGAGGTACCTGGAAAAGCGGTGTTCAGGGCTGGCAGATTAGCATTGGATTTGAGCGCGTCCGCCAAATTCAAACCGTCCGCCATGGTTTGATTGGCGATTTGCCGAATCAGGCTGCCGCCGTTGAGCGTCAACAGATCATCAATGGCTTTGCGGCGTGCCAAGGTGGCCGAGTCGGGCCATAAATTCATGCCCGACAAACTTAGATTGTTGCCCGGGACGATGACATTGCCGCTAACCGTGCTGCCCTGCAATAACAAGGCCGGGCTAGACACGGACACCGCCGCCAAATTGTCCATATTACCGCCCAGACTGTCCAGCAAACGTCCGCCCCAGCCAGTGCCGTTGGCGGTGGGTTGTCCGGTCTGCATTTGCACGGCTTGGTCGGAATGCGAGAACAAATTGCTAGGGGCGTTCAAGCCTTGCAGATATTGGCTGCGGGTCAATGGCTTTTGCAACATGCCAGTGTTTAACAGCACCGCCAACTGCCCGCTGTTATAAAGCGCGTTCAGTTCGGGCAGGCCATAATGCAGCGCGTAAGGGTTGCCGTTGCCGTCACTGATCGGCGGCAATAATTTATTGCCCGTCAACGCTAAGCCGCCGCGGATGTTTTGATAGGCGTTATAACGGGCAGCATCGACAGGTACAATCATATTGTTGCCGTCATTGCCGCCTGCTAGATAAACACAGACTAATGCTTTATAATCATTAACTTGCGAAGCCCGCGCCGTACTGGGCAGCAGCCCGCCCAAACCTAGGCCAAAGCCGGACACACCCAAACACGCCGCGCCTGCGCCCATTTTTAAAAAACTGCGGCGATTGGGGTTGGGCAATTGCTGATGGGATTGTTGATTTTTCATGGTAATTCCTCTTCAAAATAGTTAGTTAGCGTTGCACGGAGAATTCGCTGGATAAGGCAGCGAGATACAATGCGCCCAACACCCGGTTATTGGTGCCTTGGGTGGCTAGGGTCGCGGTCACGATAATTTGCCGCAATTCGTTGGACATACGGCCTTGCAGCAAGCGTTGGTTGACCAGTTCGACCAAGGCATTGGCATCATTGGCCACGGCATTGAAGGCACTGAGGTTGATGCTGAAAGATGCGCCCAATTGTCCGCTCAAGATTTGGTAGATTAAGTTGGCGCGTTCAATCGCCAAGCCGGGGGAATAAATTTGGAATTCTGGCCCGTACAAATCCGGGTTGCTAGGCAGCGGCGCCAATGGCGAATAGAAACTAAATACCGTCGTCGGTGACAGCACTTGCTGGCCGAGATTGCGGAACAAATACATGAACATAGTCGGATCGGTGACTTGGGCATCCAAGGCTCGGCCCATGCTGATGACATGCAGCAGCGGGTCTTTCAGATGGCCTTGTTCCACAGCAGGGGCACCTGTCGCTTCAGGATCAGTCAATATGGCTTTCAACACCGCCCACAAATCACCGCGTACCCCTTGGCCATTGTCCACAAACACATCGGCGACGCGGGTGATATACGCCGCGCTAGGATTGCTGGTGACTAACGAGCGCACCAGACGGGTGGCGACAAATGGCGGTAGGTTGGGATGTTGGAACAGGTTGTCCAGGACCGCATCCAGGTCTTGGGTGACAGTTTGCCCCGCTGGCACGACCACGCCATTCAGCAAAGTCTTGCTGCTGGTGTCATGGTTTTGCGGACGCGGCTCCATCAGGCCGACAAAATACTCCTGATTGGTGGAATTGGCGGTGGCGCCAGGTTTAGTCGGATACGTCCAGCCAGTCAAGGCTTTGGCCACTTCCCGCAAATCTGTTTGGGTGTATGTCGGAATCGGGTTGCCTTGGGCATCCAATTTCAGGCTGCCGTCTTGGTTCAATTGGTTCAGGCCAATCGTAAACAACTGCATCAGTTCCCGTGCATAATTTTCGTTTGGCGAAGTTTTGGCAGTGGCCTTGATGCTGTTCGCCAAATCCAGATACTTGCCCATAGCCGGACTTAAACTGATGTCGCGCAACAACGAGCGGTAATTGCCGAAGGCGTGTTTTTGCAACAAACGGACATAAGGCAATAGCTCATTGCCATAAATGTTTTTGTTGGATGACACCACAATAATCTGGCCTAAAGCGAACGCCATGCGTTGGCGCAATTGGTCAGGCGCACTGTGCATATCCATAAACGTGCGGCTTAACAATTGGTTCATGTTTACATTGTCCGCTATCGGGGCGATGGGCAGATTCGCTTGTTCGGCCAACCAATAATCCGGGCCTTTGGCTTGCACATCAGCAATGCTGGCGGTAGTCGGGCCAAAACTGGCCTGTTCCAAGAAGCGGATGGCTTCGGCTTGGCTGACTGGATTGGTGGCTGCTGGCACAGCGGGCGGTATGGGATTGGCTTCCGGTAAGGGTGTCGGCTCCAAGGCTGGCGGCGGATTTGGATCGGCAGGCGGATTGTTGGGGACAGAAGGTGGCTGCTGCATGACTCCCGTTGGGGTAATAGTGTAATGCCCGACTTCGTTCCAGACATCATAAATGACCACGTCCACCTTGGTTTTGCCATCGCAAACCCAAGCATTGACCGTCGCACCGCTAGTCGTGAGGTTGCTGGCGACATACAATTTCAAATTGGGGTTAGCCGGATTATCCACCGTTGCCGTGACGGCAACCGCGCAATTGGCAGGTTGCGGGACGGTATAAGCGGTAACATTCGGATCAAAAGCGGGGCTGAGACCAGCCACGTTCAAGCCGCTCAATTTGCCTGATATTGCTGGCGGCGGCGGTGGCGGCGAGGCTTGTTGAACAGGTGTGATGGTATAACGGTCAACCTCTGTCCAATTTTGATAAACCACAATATCCGCCTTGGTTTTGCCATCGCATACCCAAGCGTTCACCGTTGAACCGCTAGTGGTGAGATTGTTAGCGACATACAGTTTTAAGGTCGGATCAGCCAAAGTCGCCGTGATCGGCAAAGAGCAATTGGCGGTTTTAGGCACGGTATATTGCTTGACCGCGGGATCAAATGCGGGGCTTAGGTTGGTCGCGGCCAAATTACTAAGCTTGCCTACTCCAGCTATTGCGGTGCCCCCTCCTACACAAACCAGTATCAGCATGGCAGAGAAAAAGGTTTCAGTAAAATTTTTTGGCCAAAGGTTTCGGCTGACTAAAGTTGTTATTTTAGGGTTCATGGGCTTGCTCCTATGGCTGTACCGCGTAAACATCACGCAGTGAGGCATGATGGGTTTTAAAGTCAAGCGTGCGCCTTAGCTTGGCAGCAGGGGCTTTTTGGGTTGTTTTAGTCGTCATTGAAGACACTCCTTAAAGGTGTAAAATTAACTATTTAAAATTAACGTATTAGGCAAACTGCCTGAGCATATTGTGCCAATAGCAACACAAGGGGTAAGTGACGGAATTACGTCGTGGCGTGTAATTTGTTGCACATGTGAAAGGTATTTTGCCAATACCGACAGGGTATGTATTAATCCACTCGCATGAACGGGTCGTTTTGATGGTTACTTTTTAATGTTTATCATTGCTACAATAGTGGATAATTTATTACGTAAGGCATTTTCATGATCGACAATTATTTAATCATCAACAAAGACATTGCGGCGTTGGTGTTGCAAAAAAGGGGTAGTTTGTTCATCGTCTTTGATAAGATTTTGGCCGATAGAACGCCAACAAAAGCAGTCTCAACATCACTGCAACGCATGGGTAAATTTACCGTCTAACATGGGATCGCCAACGAAACCCAAAAAGGCATAACATGGTTGCGTTTTGCACACGGGCAAAAATTGCAAAATAATACCGCAATGTGCAAAGCTGTAGATGTCTCTTGGAAAAAGGCTTTTGAAATGGTAGAACACTAACCAAGGCGGCGGTTATGCCGGTTTTAGTGATTGGCGATTACCGACGATTCAGGAATTAAAAACTTGTGTGATAAGGTTTACGAACGGCTTAACTTATCCAGCATTATTCCGCATTAACAATTATTCATTATTAAGGTAATCAAAAAAATGACCACCCAACCCAGCAAAAACTTAGAAACCTTCCCTAACCCACAACCCGAACGCGATTTCACTATCCGTATCGACATCCCCGAATTCACTTGCCTGTGTCCAAAAACCGGACAGCCGGATTTTGCCAAAATCCAAATTGAATATGTACCAGCCGACGTTTGCGTGGAGTTGAAAGCACTTAAGCTGTATATGTGGACGTTCCGTGAGCGCGGCGCATTCCATGAAGCGGTGACTAACGAGATTTTGAATGACATCGTAGCCGTCACCCAACCCAATTTCATGCGCATCCGTGCCGAATTCAACGTGCGCGGCGGCATTTACACCACCGTGGTGGTCGAACACCGCAATCCGGCGTGGCAAGCCCCCGCTTTGGTCAACTTGCCGTAAGCACAGGACAGACATGACGTTAAAAGAAGCCCTGTGCGTGTTGCCGCAATATGCTTTGCCGCATCACAGCTTATCCGTGCTGATGAGCAAGCTCACCCATTGCGAAAACCCCGCTGTCAAAAACTTGTTTATCCAGCAGATAATCAAGCATTACGGCGTGAATATGGATGAGGCTTTGCAACAAGACATCCAGCAATTCAAAAGCTTTAACGATTTTTTCACCCGCGAATTGAAATCGGGGGTAAGGCCGTTGACGACCGAGCGCAACGCGATCGCTTGCCCCGCCGATGGCGCGGTCAGCCAAGCGGGCGCGATCAGCGATGGCACGATTTTTCAGGCCAAAGGCAAAAGCTTCACAGCCCAAGAATTGCTAGGCGGTTGCGCCGAACGTGCCGCGCCGTTCCAAAACGGCCTATTCACGACCATTTATTTATCACCGAAAGATTACCACCGTCTGCACATGCCCTTGACCGGAACGCTCAAGGAAATGGTGCATGTCCCAGGCCGTTTGTTCAGCGTCAACACCATCACCACCAACAACGTGCCAGGCTTGTTCGCTAGAAACGAGCGTGTCTGCTGTTTGTTCGATACCGAAATCGGCCCGATGGCCTTGGTGTTGGTTGGGGCGATTTTTGTTTCCAGCATTGAAACAGTTTGGCATGGTGTGGTCACGCCGCCGACGATTGAAAAAGTCCGCAGTTGGGGTTACACCGACAATGCGCCGACCTTGAATATCGGCGAGGAAATGGGGCGTTTTAACATGGGTTCGACCATTATCATGCTGTTTGGACAGGATAAAATGCACTGGGATAGCGGGTTTGAAGCTGAAAAAGTAGTTAGATTGGGAGAAAAAATCGGAACCTTAATACCATAGTCCTTTGTAAAGGGTTTCATCAAAGCCAGAGAATAAAAGCGATATGCTTTTTACCTTGGCTTCCCAAAAAGAGTTGAAGGCAGCCGCTATCACGGAAATGGATTTTCATCTTCATGAAAAATCTCAAATCATCCTCTTCTTTTTTGTGAATAATTTTCCAAATCGTGCAAAAAAAATCTTTTAATAAAGTCGCCATTATTGGCGGTGGGCCTGCCGGATTAATGGCAGCGGAAGTTTTGTGCCAAGTGAATATCCAAGTTGATGTTTACGATGCCATGCCCACGGTAGGCCGGAAGTTTTTGATGGCGGGTAAAGGCGGTATGAACATCACCCATTCCGAACCGTTTGTGCAGTTTTTGTCCCGCTATGGCGATCATGCCGCTGATTTGGAAGCGGTACTTGAAGCGTTTTCACCAACGGCCTTGCGCGGGTGGTTGCAAGGGTTAGGTATTGAGACTTTTGTAGGTTCATCTGGACGGGTGTTTCCTAACGATATGAAAGCCGCGCCTATGCTACGGGCATGGCTGCGACAATTACGCGAAGCGGGCGTGGTTTTTCATACTCGGCATAATTGGATGGGGTGGTCAGGCGATAATACCCACGACTTGGTTTTTCAGACACCACAAGGCGAGCAAAAAATCATCGCAGATGCCGTAGTGTTTGCTCTAGGTGGGGCAAGTTGGCCCCAGTTAGGCTCGACGGGCAATTGGGTGTCGGTATTTAAAGGGCGGGATATTCCAGTATATGCTTTGCAGCCCTCAAATTGTGGGTTTGAAACTACTTGGAGCGACTATTTTAAAAGCCGGTATGCGGGTCAGCCTGTTAAAACCGTTGCAGTAACGTGTCACGATACCCAAGGCCAGTTATTAAGCCACAAAGGTGAATTCATTATCACCGAAACAGGCGTGGAAGGTGGCTTGATTTATGGCTTGTCCACGCGTTTGCGTGTATCCATTGCCAATACAGGCAAGGCGTTGGTTTATTTGGATTTGCTTCCTGATAAAGGGCTGGCTTGGCTCGTTCAACGACTGAGCCGATCCCGTGGCAAAGAATCCCTGTCCAATTATCTTCGCAAAACTATTGGCATTGACGGTGTTAAAGCCGGATTGTTGCGGGAGCTATTGCCAGAGGCGGATTTTGATAATCCCGAAAAATTGGCTTTTGCCATCAAATCATTGCCCATTACTTTGCTATCGGCCCGTCCTATAGAAGAAGCCATCAGCAGCGCTGGCGGTGTGCCATTTAGTGCGCTTAACGAAGGCTTGATGCTCAGGTCGAAACCAGGGTTATTCTGCGCGGGGGAGATGTTGGATTGGGAAGCCCCAACGGGTGGGTATTTGTTGACCGCTTGTTTTGCCAGTGGTCGTAGGGCGGGTAAGGGAGTGATTGCTTGGCTTGGGCAACAATCGGATGGTTTTGACGCAAAATTTATCTAAATCAATCAAGAATGGTGTCTAACAAATTTTTAAACTCTCCACCCTTAGGCAAATGCAGAGCTCGGATACCTAATGATTGAGCGGCCTGAACATGGATCAGCGTGTCATCAATGAACACGGTTTCTTCTGGTTTCAAGCCATTTTCTTGCAAGACCAATTCAAATATTTCCGGGTCAGGTTTTCGTAAGTTGATTGCACAAGAATAGTAGACTTTGTGGAAGAATGGCTCAAGGTTGGCGACTGAATGCGTCTCGGACAAGTTTTTTTCAAACACGCGGACATGGGTTGCATTGGTGTTGCTCAACAAAAACGTGTTGTAATTCTGTTTATAAGCCGTCAAATGCTCTAAACGATGGCTTGGAAAATCGAGCAACATGGCATTCCAGGCGCGTTCGAGTTCTGAAATGGGTTGTTCTAATTGGAATTGCGCTTTGATGCTGTTGAAAAAATCATCTTCAGAAATCAGCCCCTTATCGAATTGGTCGAACAACGGGGTCTGTGCCAATTGGCTGAAAATAGTGCCGAATTCGGCGATGCCCAGTTTTTCAAATTCGCTGATGGTACGGGGAATATCAAGGTTAATGACCACGCCACCCAAGTCAAAGATGATGTTTTTGATATTCGCCATAACGGTGGGGAATTACCGGTTGTACAAAGCCAAAACTTGCCGGACGTAGTTTTGGGTTTCGGGGTACGGGGGGATGGAGTTGTTGTATTTGATGACGGCATTTTCACCGGCATTGTAGGCGGCGACGGCGAGATCAATGTTTGGTTCAAACATGGCGATGAGGTGTTTTAAATAGCGGGTTCCACCATCGACGTTTTGATTGGGGTCAGTGCTGTCCATCACGCCAAAACGTTGTGCGGTTGCAGGCATTAGCTGCATCAGGCCAACTGCGCCTTTCGGTGAAATTGCCCCGGAATTGTAGGCCGATTCGGTTTGGATCACGGCATGGACGAGCTTGGCATCGACTTGGTGTTTGGCGGCGGTTTGTGCAATCAGCTCGGCGAAGCGCAATTTGTTGGCTGAAGAATAACGGCCTATCCTAGGGCTGGTGTTGGTGAAGTAATTCGAAGGTGGTCGGTAAGCTTTTGATTTGATAATCCGTTTGTATAAACCATTTTTTGGTTCATCGGTGTAATAAGTGCGCCCGTCATTGTCGACATATTTATAAATATCAGCAATAGCTCCTTTAGTGAGGGTTAATGAGAATAAAATTAACAGCGTTCTTAGCATGATGGTTACCTGTTTTAGGGTTTAATCACTATCAAATTGGCGGCTTGTGCCGCCTTGCTACGTGCGGTGTCAACAGTTTCCGCCGTCGCCAAAGCCACGCCCATGCGTCTGTGGGTGTACGCAACGGGTTTGCCGAATAGCCGGATGTCGGTGTCGGATATGGCAAGTGCTTCGGAAACACCGGCATAGATTACACCCTCGGCATCGACTCCACCAAGGATTACCGCACTTGCCCCAGTATTTTGCAACGTGGTGTCAACGGGAAAGCCTAAAATGGCTCGGACGTGTAGGTCAAATTCAGTTTGCCGTTGTGTGACCATTGTCACCATTCCGGTGTCATGGGGCCGTGGGCTGACTTCGCTGAACCAGACGTCATCGCCTTTGATGAACAGTTCCACTCCGAATAATCCCAGCCCTCCCAGAGCGGCACATATTTTAAACGCAATATCCTGGGCGTTGGCAAGTGCTTTTGCCGACATGGCTTGTGGTTGCCAGCTTTCGCGGTAATCGCCGTGTTCTTGGCGGTGACCTATGGGTGCGCAAAAATGCGTGTCAATCGCGCCTTGCGAATTTAGGGCGCGAACGGTTAGTAGCGTGATTTCATAATCAAAATCAATTTTCGCCTCGACGATCACCTTGCCGGTATCTACACGACCGCTGGCTTTTGCCGTGTCCCACGCCGCTTGCAATCCGTCTTCCGATGTTACCATGGACTGGCCTTTGCCGGATGATGACATGGTGGGTTTGATGAAACAGGGATAGCCTATGCCCGCATCCACCGCCGCCTTTAATTCTGTAAACGATTCCGCAAAAGCGTAAGCGGAAGTGGGGATTTTCAGTTCTTCGGCGGCTAGCGTCCTGATGCCTTCGCGGTTCATCGTCAATTGGATGGCGCGGGCATTGGGTACAACGGTGCATAAACCTTCTGCTTCGATTTCCGCCAACGCCGCCGTGGCAATGGCTTCAATTTCGGGGATGATGAAATGTGGATTTTCCAATGCAATCAGTTTCTTGATTGCCTCGCCATCGCTCATGTCGATGACATGGCTACGATGGGCGACATGTTGCGCTGGGGCGTTAGCATAACGGTCAACGGCAATGACTTCGACACCGTAACGTTGCAGGGCGATAGTCAACTCTTTGCCCAATTCACCGCTACCGAGCAATAACGCGCGGGTGGCGTTGGGCGACAATGCAGTGCCTAGGTTCATTTTGTCTCTGCTAAATAGTTGTCGATGTCTTCTTTGGAAAAACCGATTTTCTTGGCGACACGGTCGGCGTGGCTGACGCGGGAAATGCCCGGGATTAGTTTATAAGTCGGCGCATCATTGGCAAATTCGACTTGTTTGGGCATACCAATTTTCTTTTTGACGAAATGATCTACCAATTGGTGGTTATGGGTGATCAGAACCGTGCTATTGCCTTTGCGGTAAAAACCGTTGAGGACATTGGTGGACGATTCCATTTTTTCTTCAAACGTTGTACCTTCGGACAATTCATCCAACACCACCAAGCTCTTTTCCGTGGTCGCCAAAAAGATGTCTTTCGTGCGTTTTAGTTCCGTACCAAAACGGCCTTCGCCATCATTCAAATGACTGATTTCCGGCACTTGGTAAAAAATCCGGTCAGCGACAGTGAGGATTGCTTCTTTCGCAGGTACAAAACAACCGATTTGTGTCAGTAACTGGATTTGCGTGATGGTTTTGCAAAATGCGGTCTTGCCGCCGCTGTTGGGGCCGGTAACCAGCATCAGTTTTTCATCATCCAGCACCAAATCATTGCCGACATAATCATTATAAGCTTTGCTCAACACCGGATTTCTGGCTTCTGTTAGGTTCATACGGTGGTGCGGGCTGTCAATCAACGTCGGCAACACTACGCTATGCCCGAAATGTTCGGCAAATTTCAAAAACGACAGCAATTCGTCCAATTGTCCCAGTGCGTCCAGCGTTTCACCGACAGCATCCGACGTTTTATAAATGTTGCGTAGCGGGACAATGCACTTGTCGCGGTCAAAACCGCCGACAATAGGGAAATACACCAGCAAAAATGGCGTCAGAAAAATCGCTTCTTGCGGTAAGTCCGGTTTCATTTCGCTGGGTATTAACATGCCGCCAAACCAATAAGCGGCGAAAGCTAAAGCCAACAGCAAAGGTTTGATGATACGCGGCACAAAAATGACCGCTGGTAACATGGAACCGCGGCGTTCTTCTTTACATTGGATACCGTTTTCAGTTAGAAACGCAGGGCCTTTCATCAATGAATACGGGCGGGTATCGGCAAATGCGGTGATTTTGTCGAACAGGCTTTTCAGATAAGGGGTTTTGGGGGCTTCCAGTGCTTGGATTTCTCCGACCAGCTCCAGCATAAACCGAACCCCCCTTTTATATTGTGAATAACCGTAGCCGTCAATCTCGTGGCTTTCACTCGCGGAGGTCAGCGAGCCGACAAACTGACCGAATAATAAGCGGTAAAATTCTTGTTCCTGATTGATGGCCTGACTAATGATATTAGTCAATGCGGTAGCCAAATGTGGGTTGTCAGCCAATTCTTTGACCGAATCTTGTTTGGCTTGGATGTCATCAAGATTATCCAAAGGTTGGGTCAATGAGCGGTACAACACCGCTTGCCCTACCGTAGTGCTGGCGTAATTGACGGCATCGAAAACCTTATCAACTTCCAAGGTATCAAACGCGCTTTGGTCAATAACGCCTTCCCCCGTCGGTAACGGTTGCGTGGCTTTTACGCTAGGCCAAGCATCCTGCCAAATTTTTAACAGCGTCTCTTTCATGATGGCATCTCTTTGTTTTTATTGTCAGTGGATGGGTTTGATGGAGCAAAGTTTATGATAAGCAGGAATACTCAGATACGTTTTTAGGACAGGCTCGCGTTTTCCGGTGCTATGTCAGCCTCCGCCAACACCTTGGCGTAAACGTCGCGCAATGCCAGTGTGCAAGCGATACTGGATAATTCCAGTGTCGCATCCAAGCCTACCGTTTCCGTCAATAACCAGTTTTCGTGTTGCCGTACATAACGCTCGATGTAAGGCTGGTCTTGGGCTACCAATAAATATTCTTGTAAGCTGGCGATTTTGCGGTAATTGCTAAATTTACCGCCACGGTCATAAGCCTCCGTCGAGGGCGACAACACTTCAATCACCACTGTCGGATTGGTTAAGGTATCAAAGTGGCCATCTTCAAACTGCGCCCCGCCACACACCACGGCAATATCAGGATAATGGTAACTATGCGCTATAGAGGCTTTTACCCGCATATCATTGGTATAGGCTTCGCAAGGACGGTTTTTCAGTTGTTGATGCAGTGCGGCGGTGATGTTGACCGTAATTAAATTATGTTCGCGGCTCGCTCCGGTCATGGCAAAAATCTGCCCGTCATGAAAATCGCTTTTATAAAGCGCGGCGCGTTCCCGTTCTAAATAGGCTTCCGCGGTGTATTGCGTGGGTTTGAGTACGGCGGACATCGGATGCCTCACAAGATGGGCAGTTATGGTTAGAAAATAGGGCTATTTGAATTCAAGGCAAATCAAGTCTCAATATCCCAAGCAAAGCCTCAACATGGGCATCGCTATCATTCAAACAAGCGATATACCGATACGCTTCGCCACCCGCTTTCCGATAAATATGCTGATTTTCCATGGCAATTTCTTCCAGCGTTTCCAGACAATCGACGGCGAAACCGGGGCAGATTAAATCCACGGTTTTTACACCTTGTCCAGGCAAGGCTTCTAAGGTATCCACGCAATAGGGTTTCAGCCATTCCGCTTTACCAAAACGCGATTGGAACACCAGCATCCAGTCATTTTCACTTAAGCCTAATTGTTCGGCTATCAGTTTGGCGGTTTTGCGGCAATGGTGGAAATACGGATCGCCCCATTTTGTTAGTTGTTCGGGCAAACCGTGGAAGGACATCACCAGTAATTGGTTTTTTGGCTGTTCTTGCCAGGCTTGGCGGATGGAATCGGCGACGGCGGCAATATAAGCAGGATGCTGGTGATATTCACTGATGAATTTAAAGCTGGGCATATCCCACCAGCCCTTTAATTCTTTGACCAAATCGTCATAAATTGACGAGGTCGTTGTAGTCGAAAATTGCGGATACAAAGGCAAAACGATGATATTTTTCACGCCTTGTTCCTTAAATTGGCGCAATTGCGCAGCAATGGAAGGGTCGCCGTAACGCATGGCATAAGCCACGGGTATGTTTTGGTATGCTAGTTTGTCGCCGAGTTTTTCGCTCAACTGTCGGGTCAAAAACATGAGTGGCGAGCCTTTTTCGGCATCCCAGACTTTTTTATACGCTTCAGTCGATTTGGCAGGACGGAATGGCAGTACGAAGCAATTGAGGATAATCCACCAGATAGGCCGTGGAATATTGACTACCCGTGGGTCACCGAGAAAATCTTTCAAAAATTTGCGTACGGCGGGAACGGTCGGTGCGCTGGGTGAACCTAAATTTGCCAGCAAAATACCGGTTTTTGGGGTGGTCATGGTAATCCTATCGGTTAATGAGGTTCAAAAATTCGGTGCGGGTGCTGAAATCTTTACGGAAAATGCCAGTCATGACCGAAGTTGTCATCACTGAATTTTGTTTTTCCACACCACGCATCATCATGCACAAATGCTTGGCTTCGATAACCACCGCCACGCCCCGCGCGCCCGTCACCTGTTCAATTGCATCGGCGATTTGTTTAGTGAGCTTTTCTTGGATTTGTAAGCGGCGGGCAAACATATCAACAATCCGCGCGACTTTTGATAAGCCCATCACCTTGCCTTGAGGCAAATAGCCGACATGGCATTTGCCGATGAACGGCAATAAATGGTGTTCGCATAAGGAATACAATTCAATGTCTTTAACAATGACCATGTCTTCGGTTTCTGCGGTAAAAATAGCCCCATTCAACACGCCTTCCAAGGTTTTCTCGTAGCCATTATTTAAAAACTTAAAGGCTTTGGCAGCGCGTTTGGGCGTGTCTATCAAACCTTCCCTGTTTAAATCTTCCCCGACAGCTTCGATAATTTTGGCGAAATGAATTTCCATGTTCTTTGTTTATGTCTGTTGTTGATGTTTAAATTTTTGTCCTCGAAAGCCACCAAAATCACAAAAATTGTTGTACTGCAATGCATTCTCTATTGATAAATATTTACTGGAACATTACAGCTTTTGGCATTTACTATCACGAGCTACCTTGCGTAAGGGCTATTTTCGTGAATTTCTTGAACAACATTTGAATTTGAAAAGTAAATTAGTATACATCATGAACGGTGAATTTTAACGCCTGCAACACCACGGCCTCATCTGCCCCAGGTTTGTTGCCATGTTCGCTAAGATAACGTCGCCAGCCCCTCGCACCATATTCGCCGTGGAACAGTCCTAAAATATGCCTCGTGACACTGTGCAAACGGTTGCCGAGGGCAAGTTGTCCGCTGATATATGGCAGTAGTGCGTGGACGATTTCTGAGCGGGTCGGTATCGGCTGTGTATCGGCGAATAAGCGTTGGTCTAAGTCAGCAAGTAAATACGGGTTTTGGTAAGCCTCACGCCCGACCATCACGCCATCAATATGCTGGAAGAAGGTTTCGGTTTGCACAAGGCTCGTTACACCGCCATTTAATATAATTTCCAAGTGTGGAAAGTCAATTTTAAGCCGATAAACCACGTCATAATTCAAGGGTGGTATTTCGCGGTTCTCTTTTGGCGACAAGCCGCTCAACCAAGCTTTGCGGGCGTGAACAATGAAAGTTTTGCACCCAGAATTAGCGATTAACCCAATAAAATATACCAGCTCTTCGTAAGAGTCTTTGTTATCAATACCGATACGGGATTTTACGGTCACAGGAATAGTTACAGTTTGCTGCATTTTCGCCACGCATTCCGCAACCAATTCCGGTTCAGCCATCAAACATGCGCCAAACCGACCGTTTTGGACACGGTCACTAGGACACCCGACATTCAGGTTTACCTCGTCATAGCCATAATCCTCGGCCATTTTCGCACACACAGCCAACTCACGCGGATTACTGCCGCCTAACTGCAACGCCACCGGATGTTCGGATGAATTGTATTGTAAAAACCGATGATGATCACCGTGAATCAACGCACCCGTCGTGACCATTTCGGTATAAAGGAAAGCACGTTTGGAAAGAAGACGGTGGAAATACCGGCAATGACGGTCAGTCCAATCCATCATGGGTGCAACGCAGAAGGCACGTTGCGGCTTGTCATTAATTTTTATCATAAGGCTAGGTTTATTTTGGTGTTATTTCCGCATATTTTGAGTTGTTTGGATATTGTAAATCACGTCTAAATCACGTCCGAAAGAGACTTGGCAGGTTTTAAAACCTGCCAAGCCTAGATATTGGAAAAACAGTTATGACCAAATCCTTAGCTGGATTTTTCCTAAAAATTATCTTGCTCGCAAGCAATCTGTTTCAGCGTAACGATTTCTCTTTTGCCTTATCACCAGCAGCCGATGAATAAGTTCTAATGTAGGTGATAATGGATAATCGGCTGATTATCGTGGATAATGGGCGACTTTAATTGATTTAACCGTGCAATCTGGCAATGAAACAAAAGATAGAGGAACTGCTTCGGCAAGCCGTCAACACCCTCAAAACCGAGGGTGTTTTAGAGCAGGACATGGCAGCACAAATAGTCATAGAACGTACCCGTGATGCACAACACGGCGATTTCGCATCCAATTTGGCAATGATGCTAGCGAAACCCGCCAAAGCCAACCCCCGCCAGCTAGCCGAAAAAATCATCGCGGCTTTACCGGAAGATGTTGCGATCACTAAAGTCGAGCTGGCCGGCCCTGGCTTCATCAATTTCTTCATCAATCCCCACACCCAATACCAAATCATCAGACAAATCCACGAACAAGGCGCGAGTTTTGGTTTGAGCCAAATGGGTGCAGGAAAAAAAATCCAAGTGGAATTTGTCTCGGCAAACCCCACCGGGCCTTTGCATGTCGGTCATGGACGAGGTGCGGCTTACGGGTCGGTGCTTGCAGATTTGTTGGCGGCGGTGGGTTTTGATGTGCAGCGTGAATATTATGTCAACGATGCAGGCCGGCAAATGGATATTCTGGCGACCAGCATTTGGCTACGCTATTTGGAAGAATGCGGCGAAGTGTTGCCGTTTCCTAGCAACGCTTATCGGGGCGATTATGTCCGCGATATTGCCCGTGATATTCACCAAAATGCAGGTAACGATTACCGCCGCCCTGCCGCTCTGGTGCAAGAAGAAATTCCCGCCGATGAACCGGATGGTGGCGATAAGGAAATGCACATCGACGCGTTGATTGCCCGTGCAAAGACCTTGCTAGGTACAAATTTGTACCGTGATTTTTTCCAAATCGGCTTGAACAATATTCTCGGCGACATCAAAGACGATTTGCATGAATTTGGCGTTGACTATCAGCAATGGTTTTCCGAACAGCAATTGATGGATGATGGCTCGGTTGATAAAGCCTTGGCGCGGTTGCGCGAAGGCGGGCATTTATTTGAAAAAGACGGCGCGATATGGTTTGCGTCCAGTGCCTTGGGTGATGAGAAAGATCGGGTGGTCGTGCGGGAAAATGGCCAATACACGTATTTTGCTTCCGATATTGCTTACCACCATAACAAATTGGAACGCGGTTTTGACCAAATTATCGACATTTGGGGCGCCGACCATCACGGCTACATCCCACGGGTACGCGCCGCGATTTTGGCTTTGGGTGCTGATGCCGAAAAACTGAAAGTATTGTTGGTGCAATTCGCTACTTTGTATCGTGGTGAAGAAAAAGTGCAAATGTCCACTCGTTCTGGAGAATTTGTCACCTTACGGCAATTGCGCAACGAAGTTGGCAAAGACGCGGCGCGGTTTTTTTATGTCATGCGCCGCTCTGAACAGCACATGGATTTTGATTTGCAACTGGCAACCTCAAGAAGCAACGAAAATCCTGTGTACTATGTCCAGTACGCTTATGCGCGTGTGTGCAGCGTGCTGCGGCAACTCGATGAAAAAGGTTGGCAGCGTGATATTGAACTGGGCATGGACAATTTGCCGCAATTGGTGGAGAGCCATGAAATTGCCTTGCTTGCCACGTTGGCGCGCTATCCTGAAATGTTGGCGAAGGCGGCATTGCAGTATGAACCGCATCAGATCGTGATGTATGTCCGCGAATTGGCGACGGATTTCCATACTTATTATAATGCCCATCCATTTTTGGTTGACGATGCGGTGTTACGCAACGCCCGTCTGAATCTGGTTTGTGCCGTCAAGCAAGTGCTGGCAAACGGCTTGTTTTTGTTGAATATCTCCACCCCCGAAGTTATGTGATGTATGGCTAAAGATTATAAACATCGGGTTACCAGCAAAAAGAAAACAGCACCCTTGGCAGTTGTCGGCACTTGGCAATGGCTAATGATTGCCGCTTTGATATTAGGTTTTGCGGTATTTTTGATTTATTTGCGCATCACCGCCCCTGAAGAAAAAACCGCATCTGTAGTTACAGAATCCACTACAAAAAGCGATAAAACCTCTGCACTGACGAAAGCCAAAAAAGCCGATGCAGATAAAAAAACCACTCCAAACAAACCGAAAGCCCCGCATTTTGAGTTTTATACCGTTTTACCGGACAAAGAAAAAATCGTCCCCGATTATGAAATCAAGACCCGTGAGCGCGAAGAGCGCATAGGTAAAGCCAAAGAAGCCAAATACGTGATGCAGGTAGGTTCTTTCAAAACCTTTAAGGAAGCGGATCAAATGCGGGCGAAACTGGCGTTGATGGGGATCGCATCGAAAGTGGATAAGGCAAAAATTGATGGCGTTCCCTTACATCGCGTTAAATTAGGGCCTTTTACGCAGATGAAGAGCGTCAACGACATCCGCCTACGATTAAAGTCTATGGGCGCAAATGTGATTGTCACCGAAGTGGCGGCAACCAAACCCGTGAATGTGCAGCCTATCAAAAAATCCCCTCAACGCGCTCCTAAGCCCAGCCAGTAGCTTTAGCAAACTAAAGACGCCCATTCATAAAGCCTAGGCTTGGGGCTACTTGGCAACAACCCAACTTCTAAGCTTATAAAATATGGCATCTATTCTAATTATCGGTTGTGGAGTTATTGGCACAAGCTTGGCAACGGTTTTAAGCGCGCAAGGCCATGTGGTAAAAGGCTTAAAACGCCATCCTCCAGAAAATCACTCCAAAATCGAGTATATCAAGGCTGATATTGCTTCAGCCGAATCCATCAATGCCTTGGATTTGACGGTTGATGTGGTTTTTTTCATCGTTTCAGCCGATGGGCGTACCGAAGCCAGTTACCAAAGCGTCTATGAGGCTGGTTTGCAGAATGCGTTGGCAAAATTTACTAAGCAAGCTTGGTTTTTTGTCTCCTCGACCAGTGTTTATGGCCAATCCGAAGGGGAATGGGTTGACGAGGATTCACCCACCCAACCTACGGCGGTGACTAGCCAATTAATTTGTCATGCCGAACAGCGTGTCATGGCTGCTAGTCCTCGTAATGTGGTAGTCCGTTTTTCTGGAATTTACGGGCCAGGGCGGGAATATCTGTTACGGATGGCAAGGCAAAATCCCGTTATTCAACAAACGCCGCCGTATTATACAAACCGTATCCATCAGCAAGATTGTATTGGGGTGTTGGCATTTCTGCTGCAAAAACGGCTGGCAGGTGAGCTTTTGGATCAGTGTTATTTAGCCAGTGATGATGATCCGGCTCCGTTATGGGACGTGATTACCTGGCTGGCAAAGGCAATGGCATGTCCGTCTCCTACTGCCAAAACGGTTGATGGCCCGGCAGATGGCAATAAACGTTGCCGCAATGACCGTTTGAAACTGTTGAGTTATCAATTCCGATATCCAAGTTTTCGGGTGGGTTATGCTGAGTTGATCAAATGAGTAAAAAAGTTAAAACTGCTTTTGTTTGTGAGCAATGCGGCGCCGATTATCCGCGCTGGGGCGGGCAATGCACCAGTTGTGGCGAATGGAATACCATTAAGGAAGTGCGTTTAGGCAATGCCGCATCCGACCCTAGCAATAGGGCTGCGGGATATGCGGGTAGCTTATCAGAAGTGAAATTATTGTCAGACGTGAATTTGTCGCAAGCCGAACGTATCTTGACTGGCATATCAGAATTTGACCGGGTGTTAGGAGGCGGCATCGTCTTGGGCAGTGTGGTGTTGATCGGCGGCGCGCCTGGTGCGGGTAAAAGCACCTTATTGTTGCAGGCGATAGCCAATATTGCCGACCGTAAGATCAGTGTGCTGTATGTGTCCGGTGAAGAATCCTTGCAACAAATTGCCGAGCGGGCGCACCGTTTGAAACTGCCAGCCAGCAATATCATGATGCTCGCGGAAACTTCCGTGCAACGGATTTGTGATGTGATGGACAGCATCAAGCCGCAAATTTTGGTGATTGATTCGATTCAGGTCATGCACACCCAAGATGCTGAATCCGCGCCTGGCTCCGTGTCGCAAGTGCGCGAGTCGGCCAGTTATTTGACGCAATACGCCAAAAAACATCAGGTCAGCATTTTTATGGTCGGCCATGTCACTAAAGACCAATCTTTGGCGGGGCCGATGACTTTGAGCCACATTGTCGATACCCAAGTGATGCTGGGTTCTACCGATGATGCCCGTTACCGCGTGTTGCGGGCTGATAAAAACCGTTTTGGCAGTGTGGGTGAGCTCGGATTTTTTGCGATGGACAGTTCAGGGCTTAAGGAAGTCAAAAATCCATCCGCGATGTTTCTGAACCGCGCGGAAACGCCTGCTTCCGGTAGCGTTGTTACGGTACTGTGGGAAGGCACGCGGCCTTTGTTGGTTGAAATCCAGGCCCTGGTGGTCGATTGCCAATACGGCAACCCTCGCCGCCTTGCAGTGGGTTTTGATCAAAACAGACTGGCGATGTTGCTGGCGGTACTGGCTCGGCATGGCAATATCATGACCGCTCAGGATGAGATTTACGCGAATGTCGTTGGTGGAATTAAAGTCAGCGAGACAGGTTCTGATTTGGCGATTGTCATAAGCGTAGTTTCTAGCCTGAAAAACAAGCTAATTCCCCACGATGTGCTGTTTTTTGGTGAGATTGGTTTGAGTGGGGAGATTAGGCCGGTGGCGAATGGCCATGCACGTCTGAATGATGCCGCCAAACACGGGTTTAAGAAAGCGGTAGTGCCTAAAGCCAATGCACCTAAGCAGAAAATGGCGGATTTGCTGGTTTATCCAGTGTCCACACTTTCTGAAGCACTGGATGTTTTGGGGAATTTTGATTAGCTTAAAAAAAACTGTAAAGAAGTTTGATTGATGACGATAACATCATTATTTGACAATTTGACGTTACTGTCTCCTAAATCCAATTCATTAATTTTTAAAGTGCCTTTTTTTTCCAATGCGGAAATGTAGTAAGCGTCTTTTCTTTTTGATATGACGACAACTCCGCTGCCTGCATTACCAAGTCGGGTCATGGATTTTTTTATTGGCAGAACCTTACCGATATTGGCTCCATTCAAAACCTGTAGATTGGCTGGCGGTAAGGACAATTCCTGATCCAGATCAAACATCGTCGGGCTAGTTTTGCTGTAATCGAAGTTTTCGTTATCTTGAGGTTGTTTTGGATCAAGGGATTCGGTGTTGTTGTAAACAATATCGTGTTTGCCGATAGTTATCGTGTCGTTATTGTTAAGATCAGATTCCTTGACCTTCTTACCATTGACAATTAACGGGAAATTTTCATTTAATTGTTTAATCTTGCAAATATTGTCGCGGGTAATAATCGCCGCATGAGCGGGTGCCACTGCTAGGCTATCGATGGTTACATCGTTAGTCTCTTCCCGACCAATATGGACAACGCCTTTTTCAAACAAGTACGAGTCGATTGCTTTATATTTAAAAAAAACAGTTAGCTTTGCCATTTAAAACTACATTTAGACTTCAATTAGCCTTAATTATAGACGTTATATTTTTAGATACTCAAGAAAAACCGCTATTTATGCAGGTAAAATTGTAATTTTTTTTTCATGCTATTTTTTTGGCAAAAATTTGACGAGTTTTACGGTGTTTTTATTGCGTTTTATCACTTCCAGATGATAGCCATGTAAATCAATACTGGTGCCTGGCTCTGGGATGGTTTCCATAACTTCAATGATCAATCCATTAAGTGTTTTCGGCCCCTCAGTCGGCAATGACCACTGGGTGAGGCGGTTTAATTCTCTGATGGTAATGCTTGCATCGACCAAATAACTGCCATCGCTTTGCAATTGCGCAGCGGAAACTTCATCAGTGATTAACTCACCGACGATTTCCTGCAACAAATCATCTAAAGTTACTAAGCCTTGAACATCGCCATATTCATCGACAACCAAACCTATACGTATTTTTTCATTTTTAAAATTGAGCATTTGCGTATGCACGGGTGTACTCTCAGGAATGAATACCGGTTTGGTCATTAAGTTGATAATGCACTGTTTATCAAAATGTGGCTGGTTAACTTCAACCAATACTTTCCTCAAGTGTAAAAAGCCAATGACTCGCTCTATGCTCTTTTTATAGACCGCCAGTCGGGTATGTGGGCTGGTCTTTATTTGTCGGATAATTTCTTCAATCGGGTCTTCCAGGTCTATACCGACAATTTCATTACGCGGGGTCATTATGTCTTCAACAGTTGCCGACTCCAAGTCTAGGATACCCACCAGCATTTTTTGGTATCGCAATGGCATCAAACTTTCGGCTTCGGTAATGATGCTTTTTAATTCATCGCTATTTAGGGAATCTGGGGGTTTTTTATTGATATCGACACCAACGATGCGGAGCAACAGGTTGACAAACAAATTGACAAACCAAACGACGGGATACAGTATTTTTAGTAATGGCCCGTAAATCCACGCCGAGGGGAAAGCCAGCAATTCAGGTTTGATAGCCGCCAATGTTTTTGGCGTTACTTCGGAAAAAATTAGCATGACTATCGTCAAAACGCCCGCGCCAATCGCGATGCTGGATTCTTCTTGCGGAAAGAAACGGATTGCCAAAATAGTAGTTATGGAAGCGGCAAAGGTATTGACAAAATTATTGCAGAGCAAAATCAGGCCGATCAGCCGGTCGGGGCGTTTTAACAAATTCTGGGTCTTGATTGCACCCGGATGTTTTAATTTGACCAAATGCCTTAGCCGATAGCGGTTAAGGGTCATCAATGACGTTTCCGACCCCGAAAAGAAGGCGGAAAGGATCAGCATGAGGATGAGTATGCCAAAGAGCATACTAAGGGGCAAATCATTCAAAGATGGCACTCATGGGTAGTTAAAACGATTTCAGTTTCTACTATGCAGATTTTTTGTCAAGCACCAATTTCCACACGTGTCATGTTGACTGGGGGTTTTATTCTGCTTTTGTTGAAATGGTATTGATAATGCTTTGTTGATAGGGTAAAAAACTTTATAATGCGCGGTTCTCGGAGCTGTACGCTCCTCCTTGCTTTACCCTTGGTCTAAATTTAAGGGAAGGCTTTACCCGAAAGGAAAAATAATGCGACATTATGAAATTATCTTTTTAGTCCATCCTGATCAAAGCGCGCAAGTGCCAAGCATGATTGAACGTTATAAATCCACTATAGAAGCGGCTGCTGGGAAAGTCCACCGCCTAGAAGATTGGGGGCGCAGACATCTGGCGTATCCAATCAAAAAAATCCATAAAGCCCATTATGTGCTGATGAATGTTGAGTGTGACCAACCCACTTTGGAAGAACTTGAAAGCGGTTTTCGTTTCAACGACGCCATCCTCCGTAGCATGACCCTGTTACTAAAACACGCCGAAACTGAACCATCCCCAATTGCAATTGCAACGGCGGAAGGTAACCGTCAAGCAGAATCTAGGGCTAAAGACACACCCACAAAAGGATCGTCGGTTGGTGACAGCGGCGATGACTCAGATTTGGACGACGCTGATGACGAGTTCGACGCTAACGAAAGCATTGCTTAATAAATATTTATAACACCAGAGGATCATTATGGCACGTAACATCAGACGGAAAAAGATCACCCGCTCATCAGAAAATGGCGTTCAAGTTGACTACAAAGACTTGGATTTATTAAGCGATTACATTACCGAAACCGGAAAAATAGTTCCTAGCCGTATCACCGGAACTACTGCCAAATATCAACGGGAAATATGCGTCGCAATTAAGCGTGCACGTTTTATCGCACTGTTGCCTTTCTGTGATGCACATAAATAACCCTAATCAAACATAAACTGGATTGGTGATAATGGATTTTATAGCGGCCTACATTATGCGGGGAAGGTTACAGGCTATGATTGTAGCGTCTTCCTTGGCATTATTGTCGCTAATTATGCCTCCTGTTAGTGTCGTAAGTTCGGCCGCAGTCGCTTTGGTCACGTTAAGGCTAGGGGCGATGGAAGGTTTATATGTCTTGGGCTGTTCCAGTTTGGCGGCCGGATTATTGGGTTTGCTGTTATTGGGCAATTACCAATTCGCCTTGATTTATGCGCTGGTGTTGTGGCTGCCCGTTTGGTTAATTTCCATCGTTTTGCGGGAAGGCAGGCATTTGTCATTGGCAGTGGAAATTGCGGTGTTGCTAGGAGTCTTTGCAGTTATCGGTTGTTATTTGTACAACCCGAATATGGTTGCCATTTGGAACGCCCTGTTTGCCCAAATGTTACCGTCACGTTTGCCTCCTGGAACGCCTATTGAAGACTTTAAACGGACAACTGACCTGTTGGCACATTTCATGACGGGTGTGGCGGCTGCGGGAACGGTGTTTAGCCTGCTGTTCGGCCTTTTTTTAGGACGTTGGTGGCAAGCTAACCTATACAATCCTGGCGGTTTCAAAACCGAGTATTTGTCACTGAGGATGCATCCGAGATTGGCGATAGGGAGCATGGGGGTCATTGCTGTCGCTTTAATAACGTCAGGAACTGTTTCTGAAATCGCTTGGAATGCCACTATCTTGCTATTTGTACTTTACAGCGTGGTGGGTACCGCCGTGTTGCATACCTTGTTCGCCGCCATGAAACTGGCACGGTTTACAGTGCCGATGCTTTACATAACCTTGTTTTTAATTCCCCATGCCCTTTTGCTAGTGGCTGTGGTTGGCTTGGTCGATGCTTGGCTGAACTTACGAAAATATCAATCTACAAACAAAACGCCGAAAGCGTAACTAATGGGCTAAACCCCCACCGACGAGGATTTAAAAGATGGAAGTCATTCTTCTTGAGAAAGTAGCAAACTTAGGTAACCTAGGTGATAAAGTCAATATTAAAGCTGGGTATGGTAGAAATTACCTGATTCCCCAAGGTAAGGCAGTTCCTGCAACCGCAAATAAAATTGCCGAATTTGAAGTTCGCCGTGCCGAACTTGAAAAAGCCGCTGCTGACAAATTAGCGGATGCACAAACTCGTGCCGCCGCTTTAGGCAAACTGGAAGTTGTCATCGCCCACAAAGCCGGTGATGAAGGCCGTTTGTTTGGTTCTATTGGCACACATAATATTTCCGAGGCCATTACTGCTGCCGGTATTGCTGTTGGAAAACATGAAATCCGTTTACCGCATGGTGCAATCCGGCATATTGGTGATGTCAACATTGACATTATGGTACATACGGATGTGATTGTGAATATCGCCATTAAAGTCGTTCCAGAAGTCTAAGCGCTGCCAGTAAGGAGGCGCATTTCCCTTGGCGTAATGCGCCCCTTAATCTGCAAATATGTTTTGGCGGTTCTGCAACGGATTTCCTTAAGCAGTGTTGACCATAAAAGCAGCTTTGTACCATGCTGGATCTGATTCATTGAGCCACTGTTTTTATGCGTATCTTGTACACCAGTTTGTTCTATCTGCTGATGCCTTGCATCCTGCTACGCTTGTGGTGGCGGGGCATCAAAGCCCCTGAATATCGGAAGCGTTGGTATGAGCGGTTGGCTTTTTATACGCAAAATTATCCTGACCATGTCATCTGGTTTCACGCTGTTTCCGTTGGTGAAGCCGAAGCATTGTTTCCGTTGGTCAAACGCTTTCAGCAAGCTTATCCTCAAGAACACTTGCTCATCACCACAACCACCCCGACCGGATCGGCGCGGGTCAACTCTGTTTTAAAAGACACGGTCAGCCATGTTTATTTTCCTTATGATGTGCCGGATGTCCTCAAGCGTTTTATGCGTTGTTTTAAGCCCAAGTTGCTTGTGGTCATGGAAACGGAAATCTGGCCAAATCTCTACGCTATTTGCGGTAAACAGCAGATTCCCTTGTTTCTCATCAATGCCCGCTTATCTGACCGCTCAGCAAAATCATATAGTTGCATAACTTGGCTTATCCGACCTGCTTTGGCGCAAATTAAGCACATCGCTGCACAAACCGAAGAAGACAGCCAACGGTTTGCCCTTATCGGCGCAAAAAATAACGTCAGCACCATCGGCAATATCAAATTTGATGTGGAAATCACCGATGACCTTCCTGGACTAGGCCGAAAACTCAAAGCGGATCTATTTCCCGGACGTTTTGTTTGGCTGGCGGCAAGTTCGCACAAAGGCGAAGAAGAACGTTTATTGCCAATTTACTTTCAGCTAAAACAGCAAATACCCGAAATATTGTTATTAATCGCCCCGCGACATCCAGAGCGGTTCGGTGAAGTTAGCCAACTATGCAGCCAAAAACAGCTCAATTGCGTCATCCGCACTTCCGGCATGGGCTGCACCGATGGCACCGATGTGTATCTGCTCGACACTTTGGGCGAGTTGAAACTGTTTTATGGAGCTGCGGATTTGGCATTTGTCGGCGGCAGCCTTGTCCCTGTCGGTGGTCATAATGTCTTGGAAGCTGCCGCTGTGGGTGTACCGATTATATTTGGCCCCTACATGGCAAATTTCAAAGCCATTGCCGCCAGTATCCTAGAACACGAAGCCGCCATCCAATGCCAGACGGACACAGATTTAGCTCAAGCCATCATGTATTTGTACGCCAAACCGGGTTATAGGGAGGCCTTGATAGCCAACGGCTTGGCTTTTATTCAAGCCAACCAAGGGGCGACCACCCGCATCTTCAACTTATTAAAACCAGCCTTGTCCTAAACCATTCCAAGCCCATCCGATGTATAAAATGACGGGGATTCCAGCCGCTTCAACTGGCCAGATGTTTGTGCTATTGCCCAAGCTTGCCGCAACCCCTATTATGTAACGCTGAAAATAACCTGAAACAAGCCTACAGCGACACCAAGGAGATATTCGTTTTGAACAGTGTACAAGACATCACCAGCCCCATGACACCGTCGGAGCGTTACGCAACATTGTCTTTGGCGGGCATTTATGCCCTGCGGATGCTGGGTTTGTTTATGATTTTGCCGGTGCTGTCCTTATTTGCCCAGCAATTGGAAGGCTCGACACCGGCCTTGCTCGGCCTGGCGATGAGCATTTATGGCCTGCCGCAAGTCCTGTTGCAAATCCCTTTCGGCCTGCTTTCTGATCGCTTCGGGCGCAAAAAAGTGATTATTTTCGGCCTATTGCTGTTTTTTATCGGCAGCGTTATCGCCGCGCTGTCCACCACCATCCACGGTGTACTGATAGGCCGTGCTTTTCAAGGCGCAGGTGCGATCTCTTCAGCCGTAATGGCCTTAGTCGCCGATTTGACCCAAGAAGTCCACCGTACCAAAGCGATGGCTACCATTGGCATCAGCATTGGTTTGTCCTTTGGAGTTGGTATTGTCGCTGGGCCTATCATTTCTGGTTTCGGTGGCGTACAAATGGTGTTTTGGATCACCGCCGTGCTGACTGTGCTGGCAATGATGACATTGGTTTGGTTAGTCCCCAATCCCACCCTCTCCAAATTGCACCGTGACACCGAATTTGTACCGTCGCAAATGCTGGACGCGTTGAAAAATCCCGATTTGCTGCGTCTGGATTACGGCATTTTTATCCTGCACATGGTTTTAATGGCGATTTTTGTCGTCGTACCCACCGACATGCGAACTGCTGGTTTGCCTGTGGGTAATGAGTGGATGGTTTATTTGCCTGTGTTTGTGTTGTCGATGGGGTTAGCCGTGCCGTTTATCATCCTCGCGGAAAAAAAACGCAAGATGAAACAAGTGTTTATGGGCGCAATTGCTGTGATCTTGTTGGCCGAATTGGGTCTGTCGCAAGCGGGGCAAAACCTGTACGCAATCATCGGCTGCTTAGGCGTGTTTTTTTGCGGCTTTAATTTGTTGGAAGCGACCTTGCCATCACTGGTATCAAAAACCGCCCCCGCCGATTTAAAAGGCACGGCAATGGGCGCGTATTCGAGTTGCCAATTCATGGGCTTGTTTATCGGCGGACTGATGGGAGGCTGGTTTAAGGGTGAATATGGCGAAACCGCCGTATTTTTATTTTGCGCCGCCGCCGCACTGAGCTGGCTGCTAGTCGCCCTATGGATGAACCCGCCGCGTTATCTCGCCAATATGCTGATTTCGCTGACGGATATGAACCAAGAAAAGGCCAACGAATTGGCTGAGAATATCCTGGCTATCAAGGGCGTGGCGGAAGTGACGTTAAACTTTAGCGATGCCGTCGCTTATCTTAAAGTCGATAGCCAGCAATTGGATAAGTCCCAGTTGCAGGATTTGTTGACGCAATATAGCCGTGCGTAAAGGAGCAATATGCCATTTGCTTGCTTCGCTACTTCACCCGATTTATTAGGCACTGCGCTAATTAGCATCTGGTTCTTAACGTGACCTGAGCGCTTGAAGCCTAGCCATTCATTTATTTTATGTCATTGTAATATAAAGAAGTATTAGGCATAAATGCAGCCCTAAGATGTCGACCAAGAAAATGTCAGACACTTACTAGCAGGGTTACGGGGGCATTATTGGACAATCAAAAAACAGCACAAGATTCAGGCCAAGCCTTGATTCACGCCCTCTGTGATGCAGGGGCATATCTTCATCAAACCGCTTCCATCCAGCTCATCGAAACCCATATTTCCTGGGTTTTTCTGACCGGGCAATATGCCTACAAAATCAAAAAGCCAGTCAATTTTGGGTTCTTGGATTTTTCTACCTTGGAAAAACGCCAGTTTTATTGCCATGAAGAATTGAGGCTAAACCAACGTCTGGCTGCAAGCTGGTATCTTGAAGTGGTGCCGATAACAGGATCACCCGACCAGCCGAAAATTGGCGGTGCAGGTGTGGCTATAGAATATGCCGTCAAGATGCGGCAATTCCCTTCGGCGCAAACCTTGAGGGAAGCCGCCGAAAGTGGTTGCTTGGATGCCGATATAATTGACCAGGTCACCGATATTATTGCCGATTTTCATAAGACCAGCGCAAAAACCGACGGACTATCCCCTTTTGGCGAAAGCCAAGAAATCAATTATTGGTTTACCGAAAATTTTGACGGTATCCGGCCATTTTTGGACGAAACGACACAATTGCAGCTATTGGAAGCCATCCAATCTTGGGGAGCTGACGAATTTAACTATAAAACCCAACTGATGCAGCAACGCAAACAGCAGGGTTTTATCCGTGAATGCCACGGCGACTTGCATCTCGGCAATATCACGGTTATTGACGGCAGGGCCGTCCTGTTTGACTGCATCGAGTTTAACCCGATGCTGCGCTGGATTGATGTCATGAGTGAGGTGGCGTTTTTGACGGTGGATCTGTTGCGTTTTGGCTATGCCGATTATGCTTATCGGTTTCTCAACCGCTATCTCCAAGCAACTGGCGATTACCAGGGACTGGCGGTTTTTCGCTATTACTTGGTCTATCGTGCGCTGGTACGGGCTAAGATTGGATTACTGCGGTTAAATCAAAACCCAGATGCTAGTGTGTCTCTACAGATTCGGTCCGAATACGCCCTGTTCGCCAATCTAGCCGGGCGTTTTACCCAAAACAGCAGTATGGTGCTGATCATCACCCACGGTTTTTCGGGTTCAGGAAAGTCAACATTTGCCAGCCAACTGGCGGAAAAAATAGGCGCGTTGCAGATAAGGTCTGACTTAGAACGCAAACGCTTGTTTGGCTACTCAGCCCAAGCCAATACAAACAGCGCGTTCGGTCATGGTGTTTATACCCAGGAAGCCAGCCAACAGACTTATCAGCATTTGGCTGGGCTGGCTAAAGTGGTGCTGGAGGCCGGATTTTCTGCAATTATTGATGCAACTTTTCTTAAAACCGAACAACGGGGGGGGTTCCGGCAACTTGCCAGCGATTGCCATGTCCCCATTTTAATCATTGATTTTCAAGCGTCAGATGAAACCTTGTGCAAACGTATCAGGCAACGGCAGCAGGATGCCTCCGAAGCAACGGTCGCCGTTTTAAAGCTGCAACAGCAGTCGGCACAACCGTTATCGGAAGAAGAGCAAAATGCTAGCATAACCGTGGATACGGAAGGCCTCAATATTTTGGAAACGCTGTTGAGCCGTTTAAAAGCTATGTCGGTGTATTAAATTATTAATCAGCGGATTGTTCCATAGCCACCGCTTGCCGTTTCGCCCCCCAAGTGCCCGGTTGTGGCTTAAAAACACCAGCGCAACGTTCGCCGCAAAATCGGCAACAACCCTGTGCATCCAAATTCCATTCCGACAATTCATACCAATCGCGGCCTATCAATAACTTGCCGCAGCCGTGGCAATACGTGCTGTCGGCAGATTTGTCATGGACGTTGCCGACGTAGGCATAATGCACCCCATTTTGTAACGCAATCTGCCGAGCTTGCAATAAAGACGAAACGGGTGTGCGTGGCTTATCGAGCATTTTCCAATCAGGATGGAAAGCGGTGAAGTGCATCGGCACATCCGGCCCCAGATTTTCAACCACCCATTGCGTCATGGCTTCCAATTCAGCTTCCGAATCATTTTCGCCTGGAATAATCAGCGTCGTCAGTTCCAGCCAGACTGAGGTTTCTTGCTTGATATATTGCAAGGTTTCCAACACGGGCTGCAAATGGCTGCCAGTGATTTTGTGGTAAAAATCCTCAGTAAACGCCTTCAAGTCGATATTGGCGGCATCCATCCATTGATAAAATTCCGCCCTGGGTTGTTCGCAGACATAACCCGCCGATACCGCGACGGATTTAATTCCCAAGCTTCTACAGGCCTGCGCAGTGTCAATGGCGTATTCATGGAAGATGACCGGGTCGTTGTAGGTATAGGCCACGCTGTCACAGCCATGTGCCAGTGCTGCCTGGGCAACCGCATCGGGCGATGCTTTGCCCATTAGTGTGTCCATTTCGCGTGATTTGCTGATGTCCCAATTCTGGCAAAATTTGCAAGCCAGATTGCAACCTGCCGTGCCAAAGGAGAAAACGGGCGTACCAGGCAGGAAATGGTTCAGCGGTTTTTTCTCGATGGGGTCAATCGCAAAACCGCTGGAGCGTCCATAACTGGTCATAACCACCTGACCATCCAGGTTTTGTCTGACGAAGCACAAGCCGCGCTGTTCGTTATGCAGTTTGCAAAACCGTGGGCACAGATCACATTGGATGCGCCCATCATTGAGTGTATGCCAATAGCGGGTTGTTACGGTGTCGTGCGATATAAATTCAGTCACTGCTCGCTCCTAAAACTATTTATGGACTTATAAAAAACAGCATATACTGATAACGCTAGATTTTATAGGGTAATTATTATTAAAGATATGAGGGCAGATTTATGAACAGACAACCCGCTGTGGCAGGTGCTTTTTACCCTGCCGACCCCAAACAACTCCATACCATGCTGGATCAGTATCTGACTGAAGCTGAATGTGCCGCCAAAGCACCCAAAGCCATGATCGTACCCCATGCCGGGTATGTTTATTCAGGGCCTGTTGCAGCGTCCGCCTATGCCCGTTTAAAAAAAGCCCATGATTTGATCACACGGGTCGTCCTCATCGGCCCTTCCCATCGGGTGGCTTTTAAGGGCTTGTCCGTGAGCAGGGCGGAAAATTTCATCACGCCTTTAGGTGCTATCCCCGTTGACCAGGATGCCATAGAGCTTATAGCGCAGTTGCCGTTTGTCGAATACATAGAACAAGCGCATTCGTACGAACACAGTTTGGAAGTGCATCTGCCTTTTTTGCAGGAAATGCTGGATGATTTCAAAATCGTACCGATAGTCGCTGGTGACGCGACACCTGAACAGGTAGCTCAGGTGATCAATACCTTGTGGGGCGGCGAAGAAACGCTGGTCGTCATCAGTTCTGACCTAAGCCATTACCATGAATACGCCACTGCGCAACGGCTGGACAAAGCAACCAGCCAATTGATAGAAAACCTGCACTATGATGGCCTTTCTTTTGAATCTGCCTGTGGCAGGGTTCCAGTCAGCGGCTTGCTGAAAGTGGCACGAGAAAAATCTCTCAGCGTTAAAACCATAGACTTACGCAATTCCGGAGATACCGCAGGTGATAAAAACCGAGTTGTAGGATATGGTGCGTATGTCATTGAATAACGAGCATCAAAAACAGCTGTTGGCCTTGGCGAAAAGCTCAATTGCACATGGTTTGCAGACAGGCAGGCCCCTGAAAATCCATTTGGCGGATTTTCCCCCTGAATTGCTGGAGACTAGGGCGACATTTGTGACCTTACAACAACATAAGCAGTTGCGCGGCTGTATCGGTATGCTGCAAGCGGTCAGGCCCTTGGCGGAAGACATCGCCGAAAACGCATTCTCAGCCGCATTTAAAGACCCCCGGTTTCCACCGCTGCAAGCAGATGAACTGGACGATTTGGAAATACATTTATCCATACTCACGCCTGCCGAGCCGATAGCCTTCACATCAGAACAGGATTTGCTAGATAAACTCCAACCCGGTATAGACGGGCTGATTTTGGAAGAAGGCCATCGGCGAGGGACATTTCTGCCCGCCGTGTGGGAATCACTGCCTGAACCTAGGCAATTTCTTAAGAATTTAAAACAAAAAGCCGGTTTGCCTGCCAATTATTGGTCTGATAAGGTCAAAGTCTATCGCTATCGTGCTGACGTGATAGATTGAGCGGAAGCGGCAGTGCCGCAATTTTCCAATCTTGGGAGATAATTCGCCAATTTTCGTTGCCAGAATGCGACACGACTCGGCAGTTACGCATCCATTCTGGCTTGCCGCATCAACGCTTTCAAATCCTTGACCGTTTGCGCCAAACCCAAAAATACCGCTTGGGCGATGATCGAATGCCCAATATTCAGCTCGACAATTTGCGGGATGGCACAAATCGCTTCGACATTATTGAAATTCAAGCCATGCCCGGCATTCACCTGCAATCCGGCAGCGTGTGCGTATTCGGCGGCAGTTTTTATGCGGGCCAATTCCTTGTTTTGCACTGCCGGGATAGGGGCATCGGCGTAGCCTCCCGTATGCAGTTCTATCACGGGTGCGCAGACGGCGATAGCGGCATCAATTTGGGCGTGATCTGGCGCAATAAACAGCGAGACTTCAATGCCTGCATCCGCCAATATGGCACAAGCGTCTTTAAGGCGGGACAGATTACCAACGACATCCAAACCACCTTCCGTCGTCAGCTCGGCGCGTTTTTCCGGGACCAAGCAACAGGCAAAAGGCCGGACTTCGGCAGCGATAGCGAGCATTTCATCGGTCACCGCCATTTCCAGATTCAAGCGCGTTTGTAACAAGTCTTTGAGCAAGAAAATATCCCGGTCTTGAATATGTCTGCGGTCCTCGCGCAAATGGGCAGTGATGCCATCAGCCCCCGCCTGTTCGGCAACCAACGCGGCTTGGATAGGGTCTGGATAGCGGGTTCCGCGAGCTTGCCGCAAGGTGGCGACGTGGTCTATGTTGACGCCGAGTAAAATGGGTTGTTTGTTCATATCATTCTAGTAAAAAATTTATTGATGGGTAATGACAACGAATAATACGGAATTTTTTTATAAACGCCACACTGTAAAGCCGTCCTCATTAAATATAGGCATGAAAACTGCCAATACTGATTTTTGCAAATTAACCAATTAACTTATCATGGCACTTGAGCTTCTGGTAAAAATTATATAGTATTGCCCCGAAACTTACTGGAGCTTGTGACGATGAAAACAATAACAACACACCCTAATTTAGCCCTGTTGGCCGGATTGACTGCCATTTTTTTGCCGTTAAACCTGCCTGCCAGTGAAGAAGCCAAGTTAAATCCCCATCAACTTTACCAAGACAATTGCGCCAGTTGCCACGGTTCTGACCACGGCGGCTACCTCGCTCCGGCTTTAAATGCCGACACCTTAAAAGGCCGTAGCCCAACCGCCTTGCGCACGATTGTCATGGCAGGCAGTTTTGATACTTTAATGCCTCCGTTCTACGGTAAATTGACCGACGACGAGATTCGCGGCGTCATCAAGCATTTGCAATCCACGCCAAAATTGCCTAATCCGGCGTGGACGATAGACGATATGAAAAAATCGCTGAAAGTCTACGTCAAAGACGAAAGCACTTTGCCAGCAAAACCAACCTTTGCCATCGACAATATGGATGACGTTATTGGCGTGGCGGCTCGTGGCAAATACGGGCGCGGTGAAGGTTCACGGGCGATTTTCATCAACAGTAAAACTCACCAAAAAATTGGCGAAGTGCCAACTGGAACCGCTGCACACATCATCGACTACAATCCCGCCAATCCGCGTTGGGCTTATGTGAAAACCGACACAGCGGAAATCTTCAAAGTCGATTTGTATTCCATGCAAGCCGTGCGCAGCATCAAAACGGGTTGGAATGGCCCTGGGATGGGCGTATCGCGTGATGGTAAATACATCATGGCGGGTTCTTTCGTACCGCACAACGCCGTGATTTTGAACGCCAACACCTTGGAACCGTTAAAAACCTTTGAACTGGAAGGCATTGACCCGGACGGCAAACAAGTGTCATCTGATTCAGGCATGATTATCGGCACACCGTTCGCGGATATTTTTGCAATCGCTTTGGAAAACGCCGGACAAGTCTGGGTAGTGGATTTGACTGAAGGCTTCCCCGTCACCCGCATCACCGATGTGGGTCGCCATTTGCATGATGCCTTCCTGACCCACGGCGGACAAAAACTGATGATCGCGTCTTACGATGACAGTATCGTCGCCGCCATTGATTTGAAAGAACGCAAAATCATCAAAAAACTCGAAGCAGGCTGTGTGCCGCATGTGGGTGGAGGTTCGGCGGTTGTCGTTGATGGTCGCACTTTAGGCTTTGGCACTAACTTTGGTGATTGCGACAAAACCGTGGTCAGCGTTTGGGATTTGGACAAAATGGAAGTCGTCAAACAAGTGCCTGTCGCAGGTGGCACCGAATCACCCGCCGCACATGCCAATGCACCGTATGTTGCTGTGGACATCATCAGCAAAGACCGCCTCGCCCGCACGATCCAATTGATCGACAAAAAATCATTGGAGGTCGTCAAAACATTGGATGTTGGCGGTCACGCCTACTTCCCTGAATACAGCGCGGATGGAAAATTCTTGTACGTGAGTGCTGGCTATAGCGGCGATGAAGTCGTGGTTTACGATTCCACCAGCTTGGAAAAAGTCGCTTCGGTTGGTATGGAAAGCCCTGCGGGGATTTTCTCGCACGGTCGTGTCCGCTACATGACCCGTGGCCTGTCGCCTGATGATTTGGCGGCGCGTGATGGTGGCCTGCCAGGAGCAAAAAAATGAACCGCTGGCTATTTTTAGCAGGGCTGCCATTGGCACTTTCGGCACACACCGCCCACGCCACCAGTATCTACGCTGGTCAAGCACGGGCGGCAGCAGTCTGTTCCCAATGCCACGGCATCCGCACCCCGTCCAACGATTCGGTGTTTCCAACCCTAGCCGGACGCGATGCCGATTACCTGAAAACTGCGTTAGAGCAATACCGCGACAAAACCCGTAAATCTGACATCATGAATGCGATTGCAGGTTCATTGACAGATGACGATATTGCCAATGTCGCGGCGTATTATGCCAAGTTGAAACCGTAACAACATCACGACTGCCCGTCCTTTGAGGACACGCAGTCGTCATACATCTTTACGGTATCAACTATTGCCAAAAAACATGATAAAAAAATTGCCATTAGCCATATTTTTCTTTGCCACTGGCTTTATACAAGCCAGCCAAGCAGAGCCATCGACAGCAAGACAAACCGAACTCCGCAACCTGCTCAAAAACGATTGCGGAGCTTGTCATGGCCTCACCTTACAAGGTGGCATGGGCCCCTCGTTATTGCCGGAAAAACTCGCCGGAAAACCGGATGAATTATTAGTGACAACAATTTTGGAAGGACGCAAAGGAACGGCTATGCCCCCTTGGAAGCCGTTTATGAATCGGGATGAGGTTGTTTGGTTGGTTGGGGTTTTGAGGAACAAATAGGCTAGGGTGATGTAAGAGTCTCAGAAATATTAAGGCGTAGGGCGGTTTTGCGTCAGCAAACCGCCATGCGTAACGAAACACCGAAGTTTGTAAATGGTGGATTGCTAACGCGAATCCACCATACGAGTTGGTTTAATGGCAGTGAAAACATGACGTAGCAACGATGAAAATTTTAGAAGCTAAAATAACTGGAGCATTTATTGCCATTCGCTTGTTGTCAATGGGATTTCCGATTGCACTTTTGCTTGCAGGTTGCGATCAGGCATCTAATTTAAATGCACCAAGAGAATTTTTCAGCAAGAATAAAATTGGCAGTTCTGTGGATTATGCAGTGATCAAGTGGGGTCATCAGGATGATCACGTTGCCACAGTTCACGGGTTTATGGATGACATGAAAAGTTGTTTAATTTTTGCTGATGTGCTCAATAAGGATGCTTGTAATGAAACTGGCGGCAAGGATTGTCTTAATCCATTTTCATGCCAGCCACTTAACAACTAACCACTCATACCTACGTTTACGTTCAATTACTTCGGAGAAAATAATGACAATTGCTGACTGGTTAATGATTTCAGCCGTTCTACTGGGGCCAATAATTGCAGTTCAACTTACAAGATACCTTGATAACAAAAAGGAAGAGCGTGAACGCAAACTACAGGTGTTCAAGACACTTATGGCTACCCGGGCTTATACGATTTCTTGGGATCATGTTGTCGCACTAAATCGTATTGATCTTGAATTCGAAAAAAACAACAAGAATGAGAAGGCGGTTATCGAGGCTTGGAAGGCATATTTGGATTTACTCGGTGATAAAAACATACCTCCTGAGCAATGGGGGGTTAAGCGCATTGACCTCCTTGTTGAGCTTCTTCACAGAATGGCTCAGGTACTTGATTACGATTTCGATAAAACACATATTAAAAACTCTTCGTATTCGCCTGTAGCGCACGGAAACATCGAGGACGAACAGAAAGCACTACGAGCCGCTTTAATTCAAGTGCTAGAAGGTCACCGTTCAATTCCAATGGCCGTAGTTAATTGGCCACAAAATCAATGAAAACTTAAGCAGGACGGGGTTTGAAACCCCGTTCTTAACGTTTCAATTTACCCATAGCAACTGAAAACGTTACGGAACGGGTTGCAAAGCCGTTCCAGCAGTGTTTTGGACTAAAGAGTTTTACTATTAAGCCCCAAATTGAAGCAGAAAACTAGCTAAACAAAACCAGATAAATGACTAAAATCATAGACATAAACCATCTGGCTTGGTAGATTGGCAATCGGTACTTTTCCACTACGTCGGAGCTTAATGATGAAACAACATTTGTTTAAAATCTTGCTGTTGCCTGTTTATATTTGGTCTGGTGCAGTATTGGCGTTATCGCAAGCCGAATTGGCGAGTTTGGGGAATCAGCTTGCCGCTGACCAACCTATACGCAATGCCAATGTCACGGCGGGTTATGCGCAGTTGATTGGGTTTATTTCGGATGCGTCCACGTCGGGTTATGCGCTGGATGTTGATAACCGCTTGGGTTCGAAATTCGATATTGTGAAGGTGCCACTGGAAACTGAAGTCGCCGAGTTTCATGAGATGAAATTGCTGCTACGTGGTGGTTTTAATTATGCCAGCGTTGATTCCCGCAATTTGCTCGAAGGCATTTCCAAAGATGAAGTGAAGCCGCAATCAGAAGCTTACAGCGGACTTGTCGGCTTGATGTTGGAATATCCGTTCGCCAAGCAGTGGACGCTAAAGCCCGCCGTTGATGTCGGCATCGGCAGGATTGAGAACAGCATCAGTTTCCGAGGCTCAGATGCTTTACAAGCTAGGCAATTGATCCAGAACTTGGTGGTCAATTGGTCAACCGATGTCGTATTGGGCAATATCGGCTTAGGTGTGCAGCATCGCGCTGAGTTAGGCAACTTTACCCTGACCACTTCTGGCGTTTATAACCATAGCATCATTAGCAGTTTTGCCGAGCCGTCCAATTTACAAGGTTTTACCAAACACACCGATTTACTGCATTTTGCCGCTGATATCGCATCGCCATTGGGTTTAAGCCCGTTTGCCGTTCCACTGACTGGCGTATTCCATACCGATAGCACGGTGTTTTTAGGGGAAAACAGTAGTGCCTTGGGGTTTTCTAATTTGGTGGCGTTGGGTTATCGCGTTGAAGCCGATTTGAGCAAAAAGAACCGTTACATCAGCCAAACCGCTATCGGCGGCAATTATCTGGTTGGTGATAATGTCGAAGGTTATGAGATTGTTTTTGATGTGGATTTTTGAAAAACTACGGAATGAACATGAAATAGTTTTGGCAATTACACGCCAGACCTGTCAGGTTTTAAAAACCTGACAGGTCTTAATTCACGAACGTATTTCATGGACATTCCTAGGTGCATAGGATGTGCTGAACTCTGTGAAGCGCGTATTTCGCGATTAATGCGCCTTCTCTCGTCACTGCATCCTATGTTGATAAAAAATAACCCTTACCTTTCAATTATGAAAATCGTGTATTTCCTGTTGCTAATTACTCTGCCAATTGTAACCGCCCAAGCCGAAACCCGCATTGCGGTGTTGGATTTTGAGCTGAATGATTTGACGATGAAGCCACGCATACCCGAAGAAATCGCACGGACAGCCAGCATCAAGCCATTGTTGGAAAAAGAATTACACAATGCCGATTACCAAATTATCGACATATTGCCAGCCGCCCACCAACAAGCTAACAGCGGATTCGGTTATTTGTTTGACCATGACGAAGTGGCGGCAGAATTAGGCAAAACCGCTGGTGCAGATTATGTGTTGGTCGGGCGTTTGCATAAACCGAGCTTTTTATTTGCCTACTTGATGGGGCATTTGGTCAGGGTAAAAGATGGGCGGTTAATCGGCAATTACATTTCCGAATCCAAAGGCGGCGATAAGAAATTGACACGCAAAGCCGTTGAAAGCCTAACAGTAAAAATAGATGCCGATTTGGATAAACGCTATACCCAACCACCGCCTGGGCAAAGCCATTGACATGTGTTATTCGCTTTTAACTTTCTTTAATCAGGACATTTTATGCAAAGCATTTTTTTTAAAGAAGCCCAACAGAATTTCGACCAACTTTGCCTGCAAGCTTGCCAAGACCATGAACCTTGCATTGTGAACCGTGATGATAATAACCATGTGGTGATTTTGTCATTGGAAGACTATAACGCTTGGCAAGAAACGCATTATTTATTATCAAACCCTAACAATGCACAAAGGTTGTTACGGTCACTGGAGCAAGCGCGTAACGGGCAAATGACAGAACGGGCATTGTTTGAAGAATGAACATTTTGTTTACCGATGATGCTTGGGAAGATTATTTGTATTGGCAACAAACAGATAAACAGACTTTAAGAAAAATCAATCAACTGCTTAAAGAAATACAACGCACGCCTTTTACTGGAACTGGCAAACCAGAACCGTTGAAACATCAGCTACAAGGCTGCTGGTCAAGACGCATAGATAGCGAACACCGTCTAGTTTATGAGATCACCGGACAAACACTGAAAATTATTGGTTGCCGATTCCATTATTAATTTTACGCTGGTTTCGAAGCTCCAGAGACTGTGAAAGTATTGCGAAATGCTCTAAAAATTAATAATTGTCCACGAAAGACACGAAAATCACGAAACAATTAAATTTTAACTTTCAATAACTTATAGTTGAACTAATTTTACACTTTCGTGTTATTTCGTGATTTTCGTGGACATAACATAATTCTTTCACAGTCTCCGGAGCTTGGGAACGAGCAGACTTGAATAATAAAATAACAAACCAACATTATGAACAAATTACTCCCCACCCTAGCCCTGCTCTGCTCGCTAACCGCCCAAGCCGAACTCCGTGCCACGGGCGATTTAGGTTTAATTATCGAACGCGAAGACAGCGCGGCCTTGATTGTCAACACGACAACTCATAATCAACTTGCAGAAATAAAAGGCTTAGGCGATTTGTCGCACGCTTCGGTGGTGTTTTCGCGTGACCAACGTTATGCCTATGTGTTCGGGCGCGATGGCGGCTTAAGCAAAATCGACTTGCTGCAAGACCAACTCGCTAAGCGTATCGTGCAAGCCGGTAACAGCATCGGCGGGGCGATTTCACAAGATGGCAAACTGATTGCGGTATCCAATTACGAACCGGGCGGCGTGAAAGTGTTCGCCGCTGACACCTTGGAACTGGTCGCCGATATTCCCGCCGACTACGCGCCCGGCAAACGTTCTAAAGTGGTTGGTTTGGTCGATGCACCCGGGCAGAAGTTTGTCTTCAGCCTGTTCGATGCCGGAGAAATTTGGACGCTGGACATGAAAAACCCGCAAAAGCCCGCCATCGCAAAATTCAAAAACGTCGGCAAAGAACCGTATGACGCGCTGATGTCGCCGGAAGGGCGTTTTTACATCGCCGGATTGTTTGGCGAAAGCGGCTTGGCTTTATTGGATTTGTGGGATACGGACAAAGGCGTGCAGCGCATTTTGCCGACCTATGGCAAAGATGACGGCAAACTGCCCGTGTACAAAATGCCGCATCTGGAAGGCTGGGCGATGGCGAGTGATTTGTTGTTCGCGCCCGCAATAGGCAAACATGAAGTGCTGGTCATCAACAAGCGCGATTGGACGTTGTTGAAAGCCATCACCGTGGTCGGGCAACCTGTGTTTGTCATGGCGAGGCCTGATGCGCGGCAAGTGTGGGTCAATTTCGCCATGCCGGACAATAATCAGTTGCAAATCATTGATGTGAAATATTTGGCGGTCACGCATACGCTCACGCCCGGCAAAGCCGTGTTGCACATGGAATTTACGCCACGCGGCGAACAGGTTTGGGTGGCGTTGCGTGATGACAATCAAGTGGTGGTTTACGACACCGCAACCTTACAAGAAGCCGCACGTTTGCCCGCTAAGCATCCAAACGGGATTTTTTTCAGCTCACGGGCGCACAAAATCGGTTTTTGACATGCTGACGGATTTGCATAAACACTTGTTAAATGATTTCCAACGTGATTTTCCGCTGTCGCCCACGCCTTACCGCGATATTGCCGACATGCTGGGTGTGACGGAAACGGCTGTGCTGGCCGCGTTGGCGGAATTGACCGGGCAACAATTCATCAGCCGCATTGGCGCGGTGATCCCGCCCAACCAAATCGGTGCCAGCATGTTGGTGGCTATGGCGGTGCCGGAATCTGAACTGCAAACTATCGCCGACCAAATCAGCGCGTTTCCTGAGGTAAACCACAATTATGAACGCGAGCATCGCGTTAATTTGTGGTTTGTCGCCGTTGCCGCCACCGCCCAACAACTACAAAACGTCATTGAACGCATTGAGCAACAAACGGGCTATACGGCTTTGCAACTGCCCTTGATCGATGATTTTTTTATTGATTTAGGTTTTAAACTGGATTGGCAACATGCTTGAAGCACGGGATTTGGCGGTATTGGCGCAAGTCGCCGATGGTTTGCCTTTGTGTCCGCACCCTTACGCACAAATTGGCATAGAACTGGGCATGGACGAAGCGGAAGTCATCAACCGTTTGGCATCATTAAAAGCCCAAGGTCTGATTAAGCGGCTAGGCGTTATTGTCAAACACCGACCACTAGGCTACCGCGCCAATGCGATGGTGGTTTGGGATGTCCCTGATGAGTTGATTAAAGACTTAGGCGCGACTATCAGCCGTTTCAGTTTTGTGAACCTGTGTTACCAACGCCCCAGACAACCGGAATGGCCTTATAACCTGTACTGCATGATCCACGGTAAAGACCGCGCCACGGTGCTGACGCAATTGGAACAACTCAACGAAGCGTGCAGCTTGGTACGATACGAACGGCAGATTTTGTTTAGCCGACGCTGTTTTAAGCAGCGCGGAGCGGTTTATCCAGCCCAGCACGCTAAGGTGGCCGCGCATGGATGAAATTAACGGCTACATCATAAATGTCTCTATCAGTTCAGGATTTTGAAATCTGTCTCTAGATCACAATATGCTTGATAAATACCCTGTGACTTTATGAACATAATGTCTCTGGCCAAAATGTTTTAGTGCCAGGTGATGAAAATCGCATAGAAACCAATTCCATACAATATCGGACAATACGCCGTCGGGTATAAATAACATGTCCGACTTGGCTGAAAACATCAGGGAAGGGCTTGCAAAACCCCCTCCCTGATCTAAGGAAATGTCATCTATGTTGCCCAGGATGATTACAAAATATTCGCATAATCCTGTTCCAACTGCCGGAAATTCAGCGAGGTCATAAAGCGGCTAAAACTCATCCATGCGGACAAGCCATTCAAATCCTTAAATTGCGGTGGCAAGAAACGCGGCGGGGAAACCGTACCTTCCTCAACCAAATCCGTCATGACCTTCATATCTTCAATCATGGTTTTGCCGCAAAACAATAACGGGATGCGGTCAGGTTTGCCTTGGTGGACTGCCAGACGCATAAAGTTATAGGTTAATACAAAGCCTTTAATGTAGGTCAAGTCTTTCGTGAACGGCATACCTGTGGAACTGCTGCCACGGAACACGCGACTGGTGAAGGTGTAGCTATCGTCAACATCCAAGCCTTTGGCGCGAAAAAACTCGAAAATATCCAAGAAATTTGCGCCCTCTTCAACCAGCGTGGTGGCGCGGACACGGTTAATCAAACGCATTAGCCGTTCAGGTGTCGAGCTGAAAGTCAAAATCTCCATCAACACCGCCAAGCCTTCTTGGGTGATTGTCGCAGAAGGCGGCCCTTTGCCCAAGAATGAGCAATACGGTTGCTCTATGCCGTTTAAAGTCGTTCCCAAATGCACCCAAGCCTCATGGACTTCCAATATGCGCAAATCCCGCATATTGAAAACGGCATCTGCGCGGATTTTAATGTAATCGGTACCTGCCGCCGCGTCGGAGACGATACCGTCACTAAGCATTGCCCGCAAGCCTTCGCCCGGAAAAACTTCCTGGATTTTGTTATTAAGTATGTCAACCGCGTCCTTGGCATTAATGGTTTTGGGCTCCTCGCCCAAGAAATCCAAATCCAGCAATTGCTGCAAAGTTGATTCCATCATGCTGCCCAAATCAGCGATGGTCGGGTCGCCGACATGGAACACGTCTTGGGACGAGCCGTATAATTCTTGGGAAATATTGGAAAACGTTGATGTGCCGCGCCCTTCCAGCATGTAAACAACATCCTGATATTCGCGGCAAATACGGCGCATAATGACGCTGAGTGGATTCAATTGCCCCAGTTTCCGCACCAAATCTCGTTCGATTTGATGGAATTCTTCTTTCTTTTCGATAGGGTCAAAACCTAAAGGGCGCTGGCGATAATAGTCGGCATCGACAGCGGGCAATTCCTTGCAGCCGCTTTGCAGGAAAGCCTGTTTTATACCGTCATCCCATTTAATGGCATCCAGAATACGGATTGGTTGTTGCGCCTTGACGATGCGGTCAGATAACGCTTTGACTTCTATGAGATACGTGCTGGGTTTTAGGATTTTACTGCTGTTCATGGCGTGGTCTCAGATGGTGGCGATACGCGCTGGGTAATATATTTTTTGTCCAAGAAAAACACGAAAGTGTCTAGTTAATCAAGCCGATAATTTGAGGCCTCACAAATCGTGTTGTGCGTTTATCCATTCCGTAATGTTTTGGGTATCAGCGGGCAAATTGCCATGTTATGTTACGGGGGGTCTGGAAGCATCCGTTCGGCCCCGACGAGAAATGGAGTCAAAAATTGGGTTTTCGAATCCTTATCAGGCTGCTTTGTAAGGATTCATTTCAACGCTCAATACCAATCAATTTTCGTGTTTTGAGTGCTTTTTAGTGGACAATAATGTTAGTTTACGTTCAAGATTAAAATATTTAGCAATTGCAGTGCCAATAGCACCACGCGTGCAAGTTTACAAAATATCCGACGCATAATCCGCCAAACGCGACCGTTCGCCGCGCCGCAGGGTAATGTGGGCACCGTAAGGCCAATGCTTAAAACGGTCGACAACAAAGGTCAAACCTGAGGTTGTGGCGGTCAAATACGGTGTGTCGATTTGTGAGAGGTTGCCGATACAAATGATTTTTGTCCCTGGGCCGGCGCGGGTGATCAGGGTTTTCATTTGCTTGGAGGTGAGGTTTTGTGCTTCGTCGATAATCAAAAAACGGTTCAAAAAGGTGCGTCCCCGCATGAAATTCAGCGAACGGATTTTGACGCGGTTCATCAGAATGTTTTTGGCCGCGCCCTGTTCCCATTCGTTTTGCCCAGAGCGGCTGCCGAGCAATTCCAGGTTATCCATCAACGCCCCCATCCACGGGGCCATTTTTTCTTCTTCGGTGCCGGGCAAAAAACCAATGTCTTCGCCTATCGGCACGGTTTCGCGGGTCATGACAATTTCGTTGAACATTTTCTTTTCCAACGTCATGGTCAAGCCCGCCGCCAAGGCGATCAGGGTTTTGCCTGTACCGGCAGTTCCCAGCAAGGTGACGAAATCAATTTCAGGGTCAAGCAGTGCGTTCAGGGCAAAATTCTGTTCGCGGTTTTTCGCGCAAATACCCCAGACATTATTGTGTTTGGAGCGGTAATCGCGGGCCAACTCCAAAATGGCGACTTCGCCCTCGCAATCGCGGACTATGGCCTCAAAATTGCTATCTTTATCGATGTACAAATATTGGTTGGGATACCATTCGGCAACCAACGGGTCTTCAAGGCGGTAAAAAGTGCGGTCTTTTTCCTGCCAGACTTCCATTCTCGAGCCGTGGTTGTCCCAAAAATCCTCGTCTAAAGCCGTCGCCCCGCTGTATAACAGGTCAATATCTTCCAGCGTTTGGTCGTTATGGTAATCTTCGGCGACCAACTCCAGCGTTGCCGCCTTGATACGCATATTGATGTCTTTCGAGACCAAGATGATTTTGATATGCGGGAATTTTTTGGTCAACGCCAGCACCACGCTGAGGATGGAGTTATCGGCGATATTACCCGGCATACTGTCCGGCAACATTGCGGTCATGGTGCTAGTCTGGAAATACAAGCGTCCTGAGCTGGTGAGGTTTTCGCTATTGGGCGCGTGTCCGATACGGGATAACGGCAAACCATCGTTGAGTGTCTGCTGGTTGGCATCACGGATCAGTTCATCAAGAAACCGGCTGACTTGGCGGACGTTTCTGGCCACATCGGTCAAACCTTTTTTGCCGTGATCCAGCTCTTCCAAAACCACCATGGGGATAAAAATGTCATGCTCCTGAAAACGGAAAATCGCCGCCGGGTCGTGCATCATTACATTGGTGTCCAAAACAAACAGTTTTTTATCCGGTGTGGTCTGAATATTCATGCTGGTCTCATTGAAGATGGGCGGGAAGAGGGGGATAGGTATGATGTGCAGTTTGTCCATAAAAACACGACTCATTGAGCACGAACTGAAAAGCACAAAAAAAAACGAGACAATTAGTTAAAAAATTTATTGCTTTTTTAACAAGTTGATTTATGGCCCGATTGTCTTGATCACAACGTTTTTCGTGCCTTTAGTGCCTTTCGTGCTTTTCGTGGACAATCACTTAATTGGCCGAGGCCAACGTCCGCAAAACCGCCAACACTTCATCACAATGCGTTTTGACTTTGACCTTGCGCCATTCGTGGACGAGAATGCCTTCTGGATCAATCAAGAAAGTGCTGCGCTCAATACCGCGCACTTGTTTGCCATACATATTTTTTTGTTTGATGACATCAAACAGGTTGCAGAGTTGTTCTTCAGGGTCGGACAACAAATCAAACGGAAATTCCTGTTTGCATTTAAAGCCTTCGTGCATTTTCACCGAATCCCGCGACACGCCCAAAATAACGCTATTGAGCGCGGTGAACTGGTCTATCGCATCACGGAATGCAAGGCCTTCGGTGGTGCAGCCTGGCGTATTGTCTTTCGGATAGAAGTACAACACGATAAATTTGCCGCGATAATCGCTGAATTTAATGGTTTTCGCGCCCGTAGACGCAAGCTCCAAGTCCGGCACAACTGTGCCAATATTGGGTGAAGTCATAAGCTACCTAACGTTTTATGGGTTCAAGGATTGCATCAATGTTAAGCTGGTCGCAAAATTCCATAAATTCTTCGCGCAGCGATAACAAATGCAGTTGTGGAGGGATGAGGATAATAAATTTGCTTGAAAATACTGGGTTTTGTATGTAAGGGGCAGGATAGCAACTGCCAGTAATGTCTTCGATGTCAATATCGCGGTCAATAAGGAAAGAACTTACCGACTCGACGATACTTTCGTGGTTCAGTGACAGCGTTTCTAGGAGATAAGGCATGCAATCCTTGCTTTTTTCTTTGCTTTCAGGACGCAACATATGGATTTTAATTTCGATGCGCCGTTGGATCACTTCCAATGTGCTTTCCAATTTGGCGATCTGGTTCCAATTACCTTGCACCAACAGATAAATGGCGGTTGCTTGGGCAAGGCGCGAGGCGCGGATTTCCACGATATTACATTTGCAATCGCGGATAGCGGGCAATATTTCCGCTATGAAGTTAATTTTGTTGATGCCTAAAGCAGTAATAGCGAGTTGCATGTGAAATTCTAAATTTTTTTTGGAAGTTTATCATTAAATGAGCGAAACTTAATCTAGATTGCTTAAGAGACCTTAAAATTGCCTCTAACTCCTAAAATTTAGCCGTATGATTTAGTAGTCATACACGAACAATATAACCTTCTTTATTCCTGGCCATTTTATCCATGAAAAGATCGATGCATAAAAATCCACCCAAAAATCGGCGATTCCGCTCTAAAATTGGCGAAATTGCCCGCGTACCCATCGATGATGGGTTGTCAGGCTTACGTGCCGTTAGGGACGATGCTCCAATACTTGCGGTTGCCCAACCAATCCAAGTCGATGAAGAAGACGCGATTGACCGCTTACTTGCCGTTAGTGGCTTTGATAATCCGGTTACTGGAACTGCTTTGGCCAGTTCCAGCATCGGGCCAATTAGTGCAACCGATGATTTTGAGCCAGTTATGACATCGGCTTTTTTGGTAGGATCGATTGACCAAGACCCACCCTTTCAAATGCAGCCGCTAAACAATACCGTTGTTGATGCGTATGAAGCCAACCTAAACCAACACCATTTTGATCATATCAACCACCCAGTTGACCCAGTGGGCCAAGAAGATTTTGTTCACAATGGCTTGGACGAAAAAACTAGGATGCCATCATTGCAAGATGTATCCACTCATCAAACAGGAAACGAAATTTCCCACGTTTCCTTTGATGAACCATTGATATTTAATGATGATTTTACGCTTAGGCGGAAGGAGCAAACTGGGCAGTTTGAACGGCACATTGAACCGGCTGTGGATATAGCAGTGCATGCTGCCGAAATAGTGCATGAGGATGTGGATAGCGGACGTGAGCAAGCCGTTGCTCTATCTAAAGTTGATCTGATTCACGATGCCAAAAATAACTATTCGTCAGGGCAAGCCGACGAGCCGCTGCCGGATAATAATCCTGAATACAGCCCTACTCCGTATCTGTGCGGATTTAAAACCGAAGTGGCGCGGATCAATCTCATCACCTTGGTGTTTAGCATCGTCACCTCTTTGGCAAGCATCGTACTTTATTTCATGCTCATGGATATGCGGGATGACTTGATCAAGCTCAATGAAATGGTGGACATTATGAAAGATGACCTACAAATGAGCCGCGAAGAACCGCCAGTCGAATAATGGCCCGTCTTGGCCGCGAAGGCGGAAAGCAACAAAAGTTGGTGGTGGCGATTTCGTCACGGGCCTTATTCAATCTTGATGAATCCCATGCCGTTTTTGAAAATATGGGGAAAGAAGCGTTTTGCCGTTACCAGATCGACCATGAAGATGTGGTGCTGAAACCAGGTTACGGGTTTACATTAGTGCAGAAATTTTTGGCGATAAACGGGCTAAATACCGATGAACCTTTGGTGGAAGTGATTTTACTCTCCCAAAACAGCGCCGATACCGGCTTACGGATTTTTAATTCTATTGCCCATTACGGGCTAAAAATATCCCGCGCCGCGTTTACTAGCGGTGCGTCGCCATTTTCATATATCGCCCCTTTTGGGGCGCATTTATTTCTGTCAGCCAATGCCGAGGATGTCGGCAAAACTTTGGCTGCTGGTTTTGCTGCGGCAACTATTTTAAGCGGTTCCTCATTGCTGCATACAACGGGGCAATTACGCATTGCCTTTGATGGCGATTCGGTTTTGTTTTCCGATGATTCGGAACGTATTTACCAACAACAGGGTTTGGCGGCGTTTGCCGACAATGAGCGTCTACAGGCCAAAAACCCACTGCCTGGCGGACCGTTCAAAGCTTTTTTGGCCGCGCTGCAACATATCCAAAACCAATTTCCCACCGATAACTCACCGATCAGGACGGCACTGGTAACCGCCCGCTCCGCGCCCGCCCATGAGCGCGTGGTCAGGACCTTACGCGCTTGGGACATACGGATTGACGAGGCATTGTTTCTCGGAGGCCTTCCAAAAGGCGAATTTTTGCGGGCATTCGATGCCGATATATTCTTCGATGACCAAAAAGCCCATTGTGAATCGGCCGCCGAACATGTCGCCACCGCACATGTGCCGCATGGAGTTACGAATTTTCCAGAATTACCTAATCCATAAAACTGACTTTTTTTCCGTGACTCTCGTCGCCATTAGAAACCGCTGTATACACTTAGCTAAAAGACCAGCAAATAATTTGGGCGTGGTGAGATAACCTGAACTTTCTGACGAAACAAATCCTGATTAGTAAGCTGCTTCAGCCAACTCTAAAATCGCCAGCTTTGAAAAGTGTCACTCACCATCGCTGTGTTGCCTAGTTTGGGCATCACGGACCCGCGATTTCAGAATGAAAGCAGATTTTATTAGACGCGCAACAAGGCCTTGACCATACGCTCGGAAAGTTGCTCTTCGACGAATTGGGGTTCATTGGGTGGATAAAGCTCTACTTCATCCAATTCGTAGTTATACTCTTTGCCTAAAGCAATGAGTTCCCTGATTTTTTGAACTTCCAGCAGCTTTGCTTTTAATTCAGGATCGACTTTGGCTTGTTCAGAAAATGCTTTGATTTGTGCAATTGACATAGTGCTTAGCTCCTATAGTTGTTATGGCGGCTTTTAGCCTTTAAAGAATAAAAATAAAGAAATGGTATTACACGTTATAGGGCGTGTTGACCCAGTCTTTGAGGACAGCGACATCGCGTTCCGGTAAATACGAAAAATCGCCGCTAATGTCTTGAAATACCGCAACACCGCTGTGTGGGGAAACCCGCTTGCCCTTCACCATGTAAAAAAACCAAGCAAAAGGATAACCTACTTGCCGGTCAAACCGGCTGAGCAAATTATTCAGCGGAACACCTTTTTTGCCACTAATATCGTCAAGTTGTGGGATATTTTTTTTCGGGGCATTGATAATTTCAACATTAATGATTTGCTCGCCAAATCGGCCAGTATTCCGGAAAGGCCTGACGATCCAATCATTGGAAAACACGGCTATTTGTCCGGCACTGCTTCGGTTCCAGTCATCCATGAAGCGTTGCACCGGATGTTCCTGGAGATGGTATTTATTGATTTCGCTGATAAAAATTGCCACATCCGTTTTGCGGCGGTAAGTATAACGGGCAGTTCCAATTGTGAAAGTTTCTACGTAATCGGGGTCAAGCGGATCTATAAATTCTTCTAAATCTTCAGGTGGGTAATCTTGGCTGACCAGAAAACGGTCGGACATTTCATGGGTTTTATCAATGTCGATTTGAATAAATTGTTCGGCATGGTTGCCGGTTTGCACAACAAAATGCAAGGTATTGCCAGTTTGCCGCGTGGCAATCAGTTTTTGATCCCGCGCATGGTCGATCAACGTTTGCAGGTTTTTGCCGCATTCGATATACGTCCGCTCCGTCCATTCCACCAAATCGTTGGCGATGCGGTTGCCCGCCATATCGACAATACCCCCCAAGCGATACCATTCATCATCAGTCTTGGCTAAACGGATGGGATAATCCGGGTTAATCGCTTTTAGTTTTGCTAACAAGTTATCGTCATTTTGACTTGGCACAGTGCTTTTACAAATTTTTGCAAGCTGTTGCCCGTCAAGTTGAAAGGTACGCTCCGTCATGATTAGGTTTCCGGTTCTTGGTTCTTTGGTGTGGAATTGGCTTGTTTGGCTAAGCGTTCTTGTACCGCCGACCTAACATCTGGTTCAGGATCGTCTAGAAGATTGGCCAGAGCTTCGGGGGCGACGCGCTGAACAGCGGTATAACGCACCAGCCAATCAGGATCGTTCAATAATGAGGCGGCTTCGTCGGATTCCATTCGCTCGGCAAGGATGCGCCGGACTTCAGGGGCGTCGTCATGCACCATTAAACCCAAGCTAACTTTAGGTAAGCGTTCAGCCACCATTTTCCGTACTTGAACATCTTTGTCGCGGATCAACCGGAACAGGCGACCCTCCGGCAGACGTCTGGCAACAGTCAGCCTGACAATGTAATCCTTATCATCCGCCAGTTTTTCCAAGGCTTCTGGGGCTATACGGTCGGCGACAGTCATCCGCACTTCACGGTCAGGGTCATTAAGCAATAGCTCAAGTTGGCTTTGCGGCAAACGATAAGCGACAGCCCGCCTGACGACTTCATCGTCATCATTAACCAATTCCACCAAGGCTTTTTGTGGCGCATACCTGACAGCAATCGCACGCCTTTCCCAAAAAGGGTCATGCAAGTATTGTTCGGCAAAACTTGGGTTGACGCGGAAAAAACGGTCGATTTGCCGCCCGCTTTCAACCGTTAGACAAGTATCGCCAGGCATACAACGACCCATCAATAAGGTTTTGCCGCGAAACGGACAAAAACTGCAATCGGCAATAGGTACTGTAACAGGGCTTTCAAGACCGGTCATAATCATTGTTTCATAAGTAATCGCACCTTACATTTCAAAATTGTTCCGGCGATTACGTACGAAACAATTAATAACTTATTGAATTTAAGTATTAATTACCCCATTAGCTCGCGTACAGTAGGATGAGGATACTGTGCGTGGAATTATGGGACGATTGCTACAGTGTTCCGTTTATTCTGGGATGATTTCGGCAACAACTATTCCTGTTGCCGTATCGTAATCCCTAGTGAGGCACAAGCAATGCTCACGTCCATCGATTAAATACAGGTTAAACGCATCATGCTCGAACACAGGGGTGTTATTAGGCAAATCATCGTCCATGCAATAAGTGAAATGAATCGTTTGATATTCTAGCCTGAGTGCTGAAACGGTAGCGTCAGCAACACCTAAGTATTCAATTTTAGAGGCTATTTCCTTAACTTGTTCTGTAGTTATCATCCGCTTGCACCATTTTAGCGATCTAGAGTTTCCGTTTTATTGATACTCTGAATAGCCAAGTTTACAGTTTTTATGGGAGGGAGCGCGGGCATTTTGCCCACCAATTGCGGGCAGGATGCCCGCGCTTTACAAAACCGAGAACTTAGCCGTTTGAAGAATATCCCTTTGCAGTTACCACTTATTTGGCATCACTTTCATTATGTCAAGAAATAAAATCACAAAGATCATTATTTTGTGAATTTGGCTCTAAAATAAATTGATAACTCTCAACTTTATCAAAATGATGTGTCTGCGTGGAAACTATAAAAGGAGGCTCAGCATACCAACAAGTAATTCAACCGGTTGCTTCCCGATCAAACTTAAACCGCTCTGTGGCTTCAACACCCATAGCTTTTGCCAACCACGGTGGCGGCGTACCCGCTATTACACCTTGTAATTGGGCAATAATGTCGGCAATGCTTTCCACCTCAGCCAATTTCATCGGATGTATGCCCAATTTAACGATTTTAGCCGCTGCTGGACCGCCGACCGAGGCCACATATAGCACTTTGCAGTCCTGTATTTGTTCTGCCCGGAAAGCACTTTTGTCATCGACCACCAACCCTGGCGGAATTTCAGCGGTGCGGATGTCAATCAACCGTGCATCATCGGCACTCACTTGATAAACCATAAACCAAGCGCAAGCTCCAAAATGTCCGTTGACATGGATGGCATCATCACTAGCACAGGCTATCCTAACCGAACCTGGCATGTCGCCATCCTGATAAGCTTGGACACTGGGCAACACTTTTTCAGGGGCAACATTTTTGAGGATGTTTAACGCTTGTTGCAAAATACCAATCCCAACATCGGCTAATTCACCACGGTTGGCATTTTTTAAGGTATCCAATTCGATAGCGGCAATCTTACTTTCGGTCATTGGTGCATCGACACATTGACCCAGTAAGTTCAACAAGCCTTTGGCATCGGTAACGGGCAAAGCACGTGCCGCCAGCCCGATGCGTAGAGCCAGTTCCCGTGATAGCGTGTTCTGGCTCATGGTCTTACGCCTCTAATGGCAAAATGCAATTATCAATCGGACAGACCTTAACGCACTGAGGTACATCAAAATCGCCTTCGCATTCAGTACAGGTTTTTTTGTCAATTTTAAAGACGATTGCGCCTTCAGTAATGGATTGGGTGGGGCAGACGGGTTCGCAGTCGCCACATGAAATACAATCGGCTTCAACAATATAAAGGGCCATTATTCTTCTCCTGAATCAACGCGTTTCGCGCGTAAGGTAATTGGAAAGTCGGGCATGGGAATCGGTTCAAAGTAGTATTTTGAGCCATCTGCCAACAGGACTTCACCGCCCCATTTTTCGGCGGTATCAAATTCGACGGATTCCGCGACTTCTTCCAAGTCTTTTTTCGGAACGTAGAAGACCAACTTGCCTTCAGGGGTTTTTTTCAACATGACGCTAGGCATTTGGTTTCTCCGTTGATGGTTTTGAGGCGGGTTAGGATACGCACAAGTTAATGTCCACGAAAAATATCAGTATTTACATTGTTTCTGATTAGCCATTCATGCTTAGATAAACTCAATAGTAACAGCAAGAAATGAACTATGGCTCAAGTCACAAAGCTATCAAAAGACCCTACATCGGGCTGTTCTGATTATTAATTTCGTGTTTTTCGTGGACGATTATTGTGCGTATGCAGTTTTTATTAACGGACTAAATCGTAGTTGTAATCCGTTGTACCCATACCTCTGGTTTCTTTATCCAACTGCTCCAATACCGCGTTGACCAAGGTGGTCAGCATGTAGATTGCACCTTCGTAACCTAAGGTGGTCATGCGGTGTAAATGGTGGCGGTCAAAAATTGGGAAACCAATGCGGATCAATGGCACCTCATGCTCTTCACCTTTGTACAAAGTGTCGCGTTGGATGAATTTGCCGTAGGAATTGCCAATCATGAAATCCGGTTTGTTAGTGAACATCAATGAACGGAAATGCCAGAGATCACAGCCAGTGTGGATTTGGGTGTTTTTGCCATAATTCGAATCGTCCAAGATTTTTTGCAAAGCCTTTTGCCAACGTTTGTTGGCATGGTTGCACAAGACATCAGAAGGTTCTGCGCCCAATTCCAAAAGGAATTTAGTCATACCCATAACAAAATCGGCATCGCCATACAAAGCGAATTTTTTACCGTGCAACCAAGCGTGCGAGTCAGTCATCATATCCACCAAACGACCGCGTTCCAGTTCCAATGAAGCAGGGATTGGTTTGCCAGTCAGTTTGGAGATGGTCATCAAAAACTCGTCCGTCCATTCTAAGCCCATGGGGATGTTGATGGCGGTGGCAGGTTGATGCCAGATGTTTTGCACGAACTTTTTAGTTTTTTCCAGCTGCCAAGGCTGCAACAAAATGGTATCAATCGCATTGGGCGCGTCTTTGACTTCCGCTTGGGTGGTGCCACCTGCGTACATGCGGAACGTGCCATCGGCGGGTGTATCAAGGACTTCAGAAGGATCGCTCAACAATGAATAATCCACGCCCATTTCTTTCATCATACGGTGCATGACCCGGAAATTACCCAAGTAAGTCTCAAAGCCTGGCACTAAGTTAATTTTGCCATTGGAGCCAACTTCCTTGCCTTCCATGTGGTTAAGCGTGAAAAACTTAATCATGCCTTCGAACATATTGTCCCAGCCCGTAGTGTGGCTGCCAACAAAGCTGGGTGTATGTGCGAAAGGCGTTGGGAATTCTTGCTCGATATGGCCAGCTTTTTTAGCGTTGTTGATGAACGCGTTCAAGTCGTCACCTATCACTTCCGCCATACAAGTGGTGGAAACGGCGATGATTTCAGGTTGGTACAAAGCTTTGGCGTTTTCCAAACCGGCGAACATGTTTTTCTGGCCACCAAAAACTGCTGCATCTTCGGTCATTGAATCAGATACGCAAGCAATCGGTTCTTTAAAATGGCGGTTAAAATAGGTACGGAAATAGGCAACGCAACCTTGTGAACCATGAACATATGGCATGGTTTTTTCAAAACCCAAGGCACATAGCACAGCACCAAGTGGTTGGCAGGCTTTTGCAGGGTTTACCGTTAATGCTTCACGGTTGAAATTGAGTTCTTGATATTCCTTGGTGGTCGTCCACTGGAAAACTTCATCAATGGTTTCTTGGGGGTGACGCTCTTCGTAAGCTTCGCGTTTGTTAGTCAAATTTTCCTTATATTCATCAGTTCTGAATAAAGGGTAGCTAGGTTGGATGTTATCGACTTGTTGGCTCATGGTAATCTCCTACGCGCCACTAATCTGTGGACGGCGTTCTGAGTAGGGCGGGCAATAGCTTTTGCCCACCATAAATAAAGATCGGATGGCGGGCAAAAAACTTTGCCTTCACCCGCCAAGGGTACACGCTACAATTTATGCGGCTGCTTTGACTGCTTCGTTGGCTACGTCCTTTTTCCACGGTGCTTTCACTTGTTTCCAGCAAGGGTTATTGATGGTCATGTCCATATCGCGGGCGAAGATAGCAAAACCGTCATAACCGTGATAAGGGCCAGAATAATCCCAAGAGTGCATTTGCCGGAAGGGGACACCCATTTTTTGGAAAATGTATTTCTCTTTGATACCGGAGCCGATCAGGTCAGGCTGGACTTTTTTGACAAATTCTTCAAATTCATAGCCAGTGACATCGTCATACAACAAGGTGGCATTGCCCATTTCTTTGATTGTACGGTCATAATCGTCGTTATGCGCGAACTCGTAACCAGTGCCGACCACTTCCATACCTAAATCTTCATAAGCGCCAATTACATGACGCGGACGCAAGCCACCTACATATAACATCACCCGTTTGCCCTGTAGGCGGGGTTTATATTTGGCGATGACGGCTTCATATTCGGCTTTGTAACGCGCTATTACGCGTTCCGCGCCTTCTTTGATAGTGTCATCAAAATTGTCGGCGATTCTCCGTAAGCTTTCGGCGATTTTGGTCGGGCCAAAGAAGTTGTACTCCATCCAAGGGATTTTGTACTTTTCTTCCATGTGCCGGGCAATGTAGTTCATCGAACGGTAGCAATGAATCAAATTCAATTTAACTTTTGGCGTTTTTTCGATTTCCGCAATTGTGCCGTCTCCAGACCACTGGGCGACCACGCGCAAACCCATTTCCTCCAACAACGTGCGTGAAGCCCAAGCGTCACCACCGATGTTGTAGTCACCAATTACGGCTACGTCGTAAGGCGTGGTCGGGAAGCTTTCGTCGCCGTCGCGGTTTTCCAAGACCCAGTCCCTGATTGCGTCGTTGGCAATGTGATGGCCCAAGGATTGCGATACGCCACGGAAGCCTTCGCAACGCACTGGCACAATGGGTTTGCCGATTGCTTTGTTGCCTTTTTTGGCGACCGCTTCGATATCGTCACCAATCAAACCAATCGGACATTCAGATTGGATACTGATGCCTTTGTGCAATGGAAACAAGGCTTCGATTTCGGTAATGATTTTTGCCAGCTTTTTGTCGCCGCCAAAAACAATGTCTTTTTCTTGGAAATCGGAGGTGAAATTCATCGTCCCAAAGGTATTTACACCAGTGGTACCGACATAATAGTTACGGCGACCGGCACGGGAATATTGTCCGCAACCGACCGGGCCGTGGGAAATATGGATCATGTCCTTGATCGGGCCCCAGACCACACCTTTAGAACCGGCGTAAGCACAACCACGGACGGTCATGACGCCTGGCAAAGATTTGCGGTTGGAAGTGATACATTTATTGGATTTTTCGAGTGACTGGTCGTTTACCGCCAAGTGTTTTGCGCGGTCTTTCTTGGCTTGCTCTGGATAAATTTCCAGAACTTCCTGAATCAACGCTTCAGTCTCTTCTCTTGTTAAAGCTGCCATGTGAATCTCCTACTGATGTCATGGGTAATCCCCCATAGACAGGTTTGAGGATAAAAAGCCCTAGGGACGCAAGGTTTTACGTCTTAAGTTTGAACTAGCGCCCCTATGGTTGTTCGTTTGTTGGGCAATCCATTGCCGGACAGGGCTGCAACCCCGCCCTTATGCCATCAGGGGATTAAGCAGCGGCTTCAGCAGCGGCTGTTTTGCCAATGATGGACTCGTCTTCTTGTTCCAAAATACCAAATTCCATCATCAACTCTTCCAACTCATCCATAGTAATTGGCGTTGGAATAATGAAGTTTTTGTTGTCACGGATTTTCATTGCCAATTGACGGTATTCGTCAGCTTGTTTGGCATTGGGTTCGTATTCGATAACCGTCATACGGCGGATTTCAGCGCGTTGGACAACGTTGTCGCGGGGTACGAAGTGGATCATGGTGGTGCCGATTTTGGCGGCCAACGCCGAGATCAATTCGTCTTCACGGGCCGTGTTACGGCTGTTGCAGATCAAACCGGCCAAACGGACACTACCTGAGTTCGCATATTTCACGATACCTTTAGCAATATTGTTGGCGGCGTACATCGCCATCATTTCGCCCGAACAAACGATGTAAATTTCTTGCGCCTTGTTTTCACGGATTGGCATGGCAAAACCACCACACACAACATCGCCAAGAACATCATAAAAAACGAAGTCAAGTTCATCATCATAAGCACCTTCTTCTTCCAGAAAGTTAATCGCGGTGATAACACCACGGCCTGCACAGCCAACGCCTGGCTCTGGACCGCCGGATTCAACGCATTTGATGCCGCCGTAACCGACTTTCAACACGTCTTCCAATTCCAAATCTTCAACACTGCCTGCTTCAGCGGCCAAGCTCATAATAGTGGTTTGGGCTTTTGCGTGCAGTATTAAACGGGTAGAATCGGCTTTAGGGTCACAGCCGACGATCATTACTTTGTTGCCCAGTTCTGCCAAAGCAGAAACTAAGTTTTGTGTGGTGGTCGATTTGCCGATACCGCCCTTACCGTATATTGCACATTGACGTAATTTAGCCATGGTCTTCTCCTCTTTAGGATGTTGTGATTAATGACATTAGAGATAAAGCAATGGCTGTGCCAACTCAAATATAATTTATATCCATATGTTTTTTAAGAACATATTGTGAAAATACCCGTAGGTTAAGAGTAGCGTTTCAAACATTTTGTGATGATGATGTAGGCTTGCCAACAGTGTGGTTATTGTTACAGCGATATTCGGATAACATTTTTATATTGTTATAAATCCAACAAGCCTGATTGTCTGCGCCACTGATATACAAGTCAAATCTTGTTTATTATTAGTTAGTTATATTACTTTCCAAGTAATCTTAAAATTGGATTGAATATTGCATATTTACTTATGGAGTAAAGTTGTTCTCTACTTATATTAAACCGCATCGCCTTTTTAAGGATGCCAGCGCCCGTTTTATTAAAACGAGTCCCTTGTTTTAGGCATAATTTGTTTGGACTGTTGATTTTGAGGCCAGACAACTATTTACGACTTAACTAACTTAAAGGAGTTTGCAATGTCTTCTGCTGTGTTTTCAGAAATATTAAACGGTTTGTACGCTAATAAAGTCGTCCCGTATTTGGGCCCAGGTGTACTTTTTGATGCCAAAAACAAATCGACTGGCGAGCCCATACCGGCAGACAGCAATAGCCTGATCCTGGCAATGAATGACGGCAGGCCTATGGCCCCTAAGCTTATGTATGAATTTCCCCGTGCTGCAATGAACCTTGAATTAAAAAGAGGCCGGAATTTTTTGGGCCAATTTTTAAACAAGGTCTATGGCGAAACCGAATGGACACGTGCCGCCGTCCATGAGTGGCTGGCAGAATGGAAACCCGCCTACGCCATTGACATTAACCGCGACACCCAATTGCAAGACAGCTATGCGGACGAAGAACATACCTTGATTGTTGGGTTGGCACGGATCACCGCCAGTCAATTTCGCTTTAGGATTTATCATTACGATGGCAGCGTCTATTTTGAAATTCCGCAAGAGCAAGTTGACCGAAGTATCCCTGTGCTGTTCAAACCGATGGGCACACCAAAACCTGAAGCCAATTTTGTCGCATCCGACGCCGATTATGTGGATTACATCACCGAGCTGATGGGAGGTTTCGCCATACCTGATTTTCTTAAAGAATACCGCAAAGGCAAGCAATACTTGTTAATAGGCTTACCTTTGAACCGAGATTCGGAGCGCATGGTGATGAGCGACATTATTAGCGGTGCGGCGGAGAAAAAGGGCTGGGTGCTAAACAAAAATCCAACCGATAAGGAAATTCGGTTTTGTAAAAAAATCGGTTTGGAAATTATTGATGCAAGTGTCGAAGAGTTGTTGGTTGCCGTAAATTCTAAACAAGCCAATTTACTGACAGAGGTTGCGTAAGCTTTTGGCCAATTCAAACCGCATTTACGAACTGCTTTTGGATTATTGTAGCAATGACACGCTAGTCGATAAATTAATGATCGGCTTGGTGTGGACGTTATGCCAAGGCAAACAAGGCTCTATAGGTTTGGCAATGAGCCCTGGCTTGGCAACCCGCACCTTGCCGTGGTCTGGCACTTTGACAGGCAAACCAGTAACCGATATTGCCACTTGGATATGGGATTGGGAGCCTTACAAAGCCACGGTGGCGATGGCGGCGATCAACTGTTGCATCAACAGCAGGCCACTGCCCGATTCAATACTTGTCGAACACCACCCGGAACATGCCAACCTCGCCGTGTTCGAGCATTTTTTGCCGCAGCTCTACAAACAAAAAGTTGTTATCATTGGCCATTATCCGGGCATAGAACGTTATCAACAGCAAATGCAGCTTACGGTATTGGAGAAGCAACCAAACACCGATGATTTGCCGGATGCCGCCTGCGAGTTTTTGTTGCCGGATGCGGATTGGGTGTTCCTGACCGCCAGTTCCATCCCCAACAAAACCTTCCCGCGTTTGGCGGAACTCGCCAGCAGTGCAAAAACCGTACTGATGGGGCCGACCGTGCCGTGGTTGCCGCAATTGCATGAGTTTGGCATTGATTATCTGGCGGGCGTGGAAATTACCGACAAAGAAGCCTTGTACCATACTGCCGCACAAGGTGGCGGGGTGCGGATTTTCAACAACGGTGTCCGTTACCGCATCGCCGAATTGACGCCATCCACCAGCATGGCGTGGCTGAAACAGCAAATCGCCGATTGTGTCGCTGAAAAAAACCGCCTCACCGCTGAAATGGAGCAGTGGTATGCCGCTGGCAACGCCCGTCGCTTTCCCGCTTATCAATTGCTGGAACAAGTCAACACCCGCTTGTCGCGCTTGGACAGCAGTTACAAGCCTTTGTGGGACAGTTATCCCACACACCGCAACCTTGTAAATTAACCATGCCGCCCATCGACGCATTCAACAAGCATCGCCTCCTGCTATTTTACAAAGGCGACATCAGTGCCTTGACACTATTCGCCCAGCACAGCAACGGTAGCATCTGCTTCCCAACACCATTGCCCGCTTTATCGAGCGCGTTGGAACAGGAAGAATTTGAAGACAGCAAAGTCAGCATCCATCCCTCCGTTTTGGTCAACGCCATCAACCAACTTTTACAACTGGACAACGACCTCCTCCACGCCGAAGCAGGGTTTAGCGAACAAATTGATACGCCCGGCGGCATTATCACCGTCCACATGGCACGGTTCATGTTGCTGGATCCACCGCACAAGCTACTGCAAAGCCGCGATTGCCGCTTGCGGACACTGCCGGAATTGCGTGGCAGACCGCCTGCGGAGATGGAATTGTTACGCCGTGCCTACATCAAAATGATGGAGTCCTGAGATGTTTGAGTTTATGGACATGGGCTTTGACCCAGCCAGTGAAACTCCACCATCAGGCCCGTATATCCCCGATGCCAGTGAGTGCCTGCGTTGCGGGATGTGTGTCAGCGCTTGCCCGACGTTTCGTCTGTTTCAAACCAACGAAGAAACCCCGCGCAGCCGCATCCGCACCATCAGCAAAATTCTGGTCGAAAACCAAGCCATCAGCGATGAAGAACGGCAGCATCTGGACAATTGTGTGCAATGCCGCGCTTGCGAAACAGTCTGCCCTAGCAAAATGGCTTACGGGGATTTGTTTGACCAAGCCCAGGCACAATTAAGAATTAAACCGAATTGGCTGGGGAAATTGGCGTTATGGTTGATAGAAAACAAGCGTTGGCGGATGCGGTTGCTGCCTAGTCTAGCGGTTTATTTGAAGTTGGGCTTACAAAATCCATTGCGGCGCACGGGCTTGCTGAAAAAACTGGGATTGGCGGAAGCTGACGCATTGATAGTTCAACCCGCATTAAACCGATTGGCGGGGCATTTTCCTGTGCACGGCACAACACGAGGACAAGTTGCTTTGTTCACTGGCTGTATCGCCGAACATTTTGACCAAGACACCCTGCAAGCCGCCATCAAATTGCTGCACGCGATAGGCTACGGGGTCATCATACCGCCAGAACAAAGCTGTTGTGGCGCGATCCACCAACATAACGGGCAATCCGCCGCCGGGCTAATCAGCAGCAACATCACCGTATTCAACGCGCTGGAAGCCGAAGCCGTGCTGCACACAGCGACTGGCTGCGGGGCGATGTTAAGCGAATACCAACAAGAAGATGCCGAAGCGATGGGGCTATTTAAGCAACGGTTACAGGACATCAACCAATTTTTGCTGGCACAGTGGCCTGAGGATTTGCACTTGCAAGCTTTGCCAAAAAAAGTCGCGGTACACGAACCTTGCAGCCAACGAAATGTTTTGAAGAACCAGAACACGGTGTACGACTTGTTGGCTAAAATTCCCAAACTGGAAGTGATTGCTTTAGCTGATAACCATCTGTGTTGCGGTGCAGGCGGTAGCTACCTGCTGACCCATCCCGATAATGCCCGGCAATTACGCGACCTGAAACGGGAAGCCATCACCGCCGCCCAAGTTGATTGGGTTATCAGCAGCAATTATGCTTGCGGGGTTTTTCTTGATACTGGTTCTGGCAAAGTAGAACATCCATTACTGACCTTAGCTCGGCAGTTGCCAATATAAATCAAATTTGATTTGCCAAGCTTTCCGTTGTGTTACGCAATGCTTGCGCCCCTGTTAAATTACTTAACTGAGCTGTCGCAGTAACGTCATTTAAGACCTATCCGTTGTTCTTACAAAAACCCGCTCTCCAAAATCTGAAAATTTGACCGTTCAGCGTTTATTCAAAAATCGAGCCTCGACCATTTTTTAAAGGGATAAGCGGGACTTTCAAAAACTTATTTGCTAATTTTTAGTTTCACTAACTTAACGGCGTTGATCAATATCCATCCAAATAAATACGATGAAACATCCAGAATTTCCCTTAACCGATGAATTGATTTATCTCAACCATGCCGCTGTGTCTCCATGGCCAAAACGTACCAGCGAAGCGGTGATCCAATTCGCCGAACAAAACACAGTTTACGGCTCGCATTTTTATTTGGATTGGTTAAAGAAAGAAACAAAGTTGCGCTCCCAATTGCAGGCTTTGTTAAACGCACCTTCGGCGGATGACATCGCCTTGGTTAAAAACACCTCGGAAGCCTTGTCTTTTGTCGCCTATGGATTGCCCTGGCAGGCTGGCGACAATATTGTTTCCAGCAATGAGGAATTCCCTTCCAATCGGTTGCCTTGGCAATCCTTGGCTAATCAGGGGGTGGAATTTCGACAGGCGGATTTGCATAGTGCCAACACGCCGGAGGATGCTTTATTCGAATTGGTGGACGGCAACACGCGCTTATTGACCATCAGCTCCATCCAATTTGCGTCGGGTTTGCGCATGGACTTGGTAAGAATAGGCGAATTCTGCCAGCGGCGCGGCATTTTGTTTTGCATTGATGCCATCCAGAGTTTGGGTGCGGTGCAATTTGACGTGCAGGCTTATCAGGCTGACTTCGTTATGGCGGATGGCCATAAATGGATGTTCGGCCCGGAAGGGCTGGGCGTTTTTTACACCACGCCAAGTGCCAGGGACAAGCTCAAGCTGACCCAATACGGCTGGCACATGATGAAAGACACCCATAATTACGAAAACAAACCCTGGGAAATCCATCCCACCGCCCGCCGTTTTGAATGTGGCAGCCCAAATATGCTGGGTATCCATGCGTTTTCGGCCAGTTTGTCTTTATTGCTGGAAACCGGCATGGATAAAGTCGAAGCAGAGGTTATTGAACGCTCGGATTATTTAAAAAACGCCATTGAAAACAACGCGAAAACCATTTTATTGTCATCGCGGCACCATCAGTTGAAATCTGGGATTGTCATGTTTAAACACCTGTCGGTGGCCAACGAGGTGTTATATCGGCATTTACAGAAAAACGGCGTCGTTTGCGCATTGCGCGGCGGTGGCATACGATTTTCACCACATTTTTATAACACCTTTGAAGAAATCGACCGGGCGTTTTGGATGGTGATTGAGTTGTGAACCCCAAAACAAGGGGCTTCGCTACCTTAATTATTCGTACCTCTTTCTAACGGCTAAACACTTAAGGCAATCAATTCTTCGAAAAACATAAAAACTCAAGCACATTATGCCATCGAAAAACGCCCTGATTTGTCAACCCTGACCGAGCCAGAAAAAGACGCACTCATCCATACCCTGCTGGGTTTTGCCGTGCTTGCTATAGGTGATAGTTTGCTTGCAGATGTAGCCAGCTTTCCGCGCTGTCTCCTAGGGCATCGGCAAGCCGTAACGCCATTTCAGGCGAGAAGGCGGCGCGTCCGTTCAGCACCCGCGATAACGCCACACGGGTAACGCCTAGGCGTTCGGCAAACTGTTTGACGGTTATGCCGCTATCGGTAAAAACGCCGTCTTTCAAGACTTCTCCGAGAAGGGGCGGTTTGTGTTGTTTGCCGCTGATGGGCCAATGCCGTTTGCCAAAAAGTGTTGGTATTTGATGATACTTGGCGGTACTTCTTAAGACAATAAAAAACCCGCTAAGCCTTACGGCTTGCGGGTTATGGCACTGCATGATACGGCTTGATTCTTTGATTTGGTACCGAGGGCCGGAATCGAACCGGCACGATGTCACCATCACCGGATTTTGAATCCGGCGCGTCTACCAGTTCCGCCACCCCGGCAAAGAACGCGCATTATAAGCAAGGTTTTTAAAAATGCCAATCATTTTTTAATATTTTTGTCATTAAACCGCATTTATTACGCCCGTTACCAAACTACCTACTGTGAAAGTATTGCAAAATGCACTAAAAATTAATCACTATCCACGAAAAACACGAAAAGCACTAAAAAAATAAATATTAATTTTCAGTAAGTTATATTTAGCTAGTTTTACACTTTCGTGTTTATTCGTGATTTTCGCGGACATAAAATAATTCTTTCACAGGCTCTGGAGCTAGTTAACCAGCACAAATGTTTAAAAACTAAATCCAATAAACTCCGGCTTTACGGATTTTTTGGCTGAATCAGCACTAGCTGATAACATGCCTGCCTATGAAAAAAAGTGACTTTACTTATGACTTACCAGACGCGTTGATCGCGCAATACCCTTTACCCGAACGCACCGCCAGCCGTTTGCTGTGTTTGAGCCGCGATACCGGGGCTTTGCTTGATCGGCACTTCAGCGATTTTATTGATTTGCTCTTGCCTAACGACTTGCTGGTTTTCAACGACACCCGCGTGATTCCAGCCCGGCTTTGGGGGCAGAAAGCCAGTGGCGGCAAGGTCGAGATTCTGATCGAACGGATTATCGATGACCACCATGCCACAGCCCATGTCCGCGCCAGCAAAGCCCCGAAGGCAGGTAGCATTATCCATTTGCCGGAAGGGCTTTCCTGCACCGTCGAAGGCCGTGAACAGGATTTGTTCCAGTTGCGGTTTGACGGCGAACTTAGTGTGTTAGAAGGTTTGATGCAAATCGGGCATATTCCCTTGCCGCCGTATATTGACCGAGCTGATGAAGAAGCGGATCTTAGCCGCTACCAAACCGTGTTTGCGAAAACGGCGGGGGCGGTCGCCGCACCAACGGCGGGGCTACATTTTGACCAAGCGTTGTTGGATAAAATCAACGCCAAAGGCGTGGGTTCGGCATTTGTGACACTGCATGTCGGTAGCGGCACTTTCCAACCCGTCAGGGCGGAAAATCTTGACGAGCATGTGATGCACAAAGAATTTTTCAGCGTACCAACCGAAACCGTTATCGCGATAGAACAAACCCACGCCCGTGCAGGCCGTGTTATAGCAATAGGCACAACGGCGGTGCGGGCTTTGGAATCGGCGGCGCAAACCGGACAACTTGCCGCCAGCTTCGGCGACACGCAATTGTTCATCACGCCAGGCTACGAATTTAAAATCGTCGATGCCTTGTTGACGAATTTCCATTTGCCCGAATCGACATTATTGATGCTGGTCAGCGCATTTGCGGGTTACCAACCCGTGATGGCGGCTTACCGACACGCCGTGCAACAGGGATACCGTTTTTTTAGCTATGGCGATGCGATGTTTTTAAGCCAAGATGGTACGCGCAGCGTACCCGTGGCTTAAAACATTACGGAACGGGTAATAAACGCGTTCCGGCTTACTTACCCTAGGTGGTTTCCTGTATGAAACGGTCAACAGATAACATCCCTTGAAGGGATGTTATCTGTAACGATGGCAATGCACGGTAGAGTTTTCGAGGGCAACGTCCTTGAAAACCATGCGGATTTACAAGATAAAATTAGCGGCAGTCAAGTTAAAATCAGGGCCGGTGAGTTGAATCCAAACGTCAATGTCGTAATCGCCCTTATCAATATCAACGTATAAGTCTCCATTAAAATCCTCCACATAAATTTCTCCTGGGAGGCCAGAATAATCTTTACCGACGAACACTAACGCCTGCCTTCCATCTTGGTATGGATCGGCATCGATTGACGATAAATCAATTTTGTCGCCAGCACTAAAATCTGTCAGATTTTTTTGACCGTAACCCATTTCGAGTATTGAAGAAAATTTGAATATATCGTTGCCGTCCCCGCCAGAAAGCTGGTCGTATCCTCTACCACCCACTAGGATGTCCGCACCATCGCCGCCATTTAGCGTGTCGCCGCCGAAGCCACCCGTTAAAGTATCATTACCCGCCAAGCCATTCAGGGTATCGTTACCATTGCCACCAGTCAGCACATCATTCCCCGCCGTACCATTTAACACCTTATCTGGTACAACTTGAAAAAGGAGCGAACCCGCCGAGGTTTCTTCAAGCATTAAGGGAGAAAATCCTAAACCGTAGTCGGTGCTTTGGTCACCATTTATGTCTATTTCTAGCGAGCCATAGATAATACGTATTTCATTCGTACTGCCGGTAAAATCATTGCCGACTCCGACAAACTTGAGGTCAGCCAGAGCACTTAAGTCAATTTTATCGCCTGCTTGAAAATCAGTAAGACCTTCATGATCCTTATAGACAAAATCATTTATTGACAAATACTTAAACACATCATTACCCGCTCCGCCTATCAGCGCATCCTTCCCTAAACCACCGGCCAAAGTATCGTTGCCATCACCACCATTTAAGGTATCTTCGCCATATTTGCCATACAACACATCATTGCCGACATTGCCGTTTAAAATGTCGTTGCCGTTCCCACCCATCAACATATCGTTATTAACCGTTCCATTTAGCGTTTTATTCGTAACTATTTGGAAAATCCGGGAACCGGACAGGGTTTCTTCAAAGGTAAAATCGCCATTAATATTGATCTGTACATCAGCGTTTCGATCTGCATTGATGTCGACGGCGATATAGCTATCACCATAAGTTTTACCTACAATAATTTCGTTGCTGATACCCGTGAAATATTTACCAACGCCAGCAAACGTAAGTCCGGTAATCGCACTAAAGTCAATTTTGTCACCTACCGCCAAATCAGTGATGGTTTCATCATCAAATTCACTTAATGAGTTAAATTTAAAGGTGTCATTGCCTAAGCCTCCAGTGTACTTGTCGACACCCAAGCCCCCCACCATTACATCATTGCCGTCACCACCATTTAACGTATCTTTTCCGTAATTGCCCATCAATAGGTCGTTTCCGGCATAGCCATTAAGCGTGTCATTGCCATTCCCCCCTGCCAAGGTGTCATTGCCTTGGTTGCCATTGAGGGTTTTGTCGGCAACTCTGCGAAAAACCAACGATCCTGGGGCGGTTTCTTCAATATTAAAATTATAATAATCGGATAATTCCAATTGATAATCTGCGTATTTATCGCCGTCAGCATCCACTTCCAACAGGGTTTGTGCAAAGTAGGTGGAAATTTTTATTTCCATTCCAGCGCCTGTAAATGTGTTGCCTATACCGACAAACTTCAATCCGGCGATGGGGCTAAGATCAACCCTATCACCTAGCGCCAGATCGGTGATGGTGTCTTCCAAGATACCGTAACCCGTATTCCCACTGAGCTCAGCCAAGCTGTAGAACCTAAAAATATCATTACCTTCGCCACCCGTCAGATTGTCCTTGCCCAAACCGCCAACCAAGGTATCATTGCCGATGCCACCATTGAGCGTGTCATTGCCATAAGCACCGAAAATGACATCATTGCCAGCCCAGCCGTTCAAGGTGTCATGCGCGTTGCCGCCATTGAGGACGTCATTGCCGCTGCCGCCGTTTACCAACTTATTTCCGGCTACGCGGAAAACCTTTGAACCCGCTGCCGTTTCTTCAATAATCAAACCATCAGGTAATGCCAAACGGTGATCGGCGGTTTTATCTGCGTCAACATCAACTTCCAGGAAAGTTTCGGCTGTGTCGTAGTAAATCCGTATTTGATTAGCAGTACCGGTAAAATCTTTGCCTACGCCGACAAATTTAAGTCCGGCAATGGCACTTAGATTGACTTGGTCGCCGATGGCAAAATCGGTGATTTCATCCAGTTGGTAATTTGCTTCTATACTTATTTCAGCTAAGCTGTTGTATTTGAAAATATCGTTACCGGCGCCGCCAGACAAAACGTCACCACCCAAACCACCAACCAGCGTATCGTTGCCATCACCACCTTTCAATTCGTCAATGGCGGCATAGCCCAACAAGGTGTCGTTACCACTATATCCTGATAAGATGTCGCGGCCTTTGCCGCCAACCAGCGTGTTGTTGCCCGCTGTGCCATTCAATGTTTTGTTAATGGCGGCCACCAATCGGTTGGAACCTAGGCTGCTTTCAATCAAGACCAATTTGGGAGTTGTTTTATCATCCAGAAATATTTCCCGATCAACCAACTTGTCACCATCAAAATCAAACTGCACCTGATATGCGGACAAATAACTGTCCGTACCAAATCGATATTGCCCAGGTATGCCATTAAAGCGTTGCTCGCCAATGAAACTCAACCCAGCTGTAGCTATGTGCAATTGGTCTCCCTGAGTAAAATCAGTAACTTGATCGTAGATATTGATTGAAGAATACCAAAAATCATCGAAGTCTGAGTAAGAAAACCGGAAAATATCCCCACCAGCCCCGCCAGTCAATGTGTTAAATCCCAGATCGCCAGATAAAATATCGTTACCCTCACCCCCATTTAAAATATCGTCACCATCACCCCCATAAAGGCTGTCGTTGCCTGCCAAACCGGAAAGTATGTCATCTCCGGCCTCACCAGTGAGCGTATCGTTGTTGGCTGTACCGGTAAGGCTTAGATTCTTGGCAATTTTTACAATTTTTGAGCCTACTGCGGTTTCGGCAAAATTAATGCTGCCTTTAAAAGTCAGCGTAACATCGGCTTCAGCATCGCCATCGGAGTCAATTGTCAGATAAGTATCTTGGTCACTGAAGAAAGAATATCCGAAATATCGAATTTCACCCGCCACACCGTTGAATTGGGCATTACCGATGAATTTGGCATTGCTGATTTGGGCAAAATTAATAAAATCTTCGTTGGTAAAGTCAATGATCCTGTCACCCGACACATCGGCGAACTGGGCGTATCCGAAAGTATCAGCCCCTGCCCCGCCGTGCAAAGTATCCGCACCAGCCCCGCCTTCCAAAATGTCATTGCCGTCACCGCCCGATAAAATATCCCTTCCCGCACCACCCAATAATGTGTCACTACCGGCGTAGCCATAAAGGGTATCCCAACCTGCCGTGCCGGTCAGAAAGTTATTACCTGCGGTACCTAATTTAATTGCCATGTTCGATGCCTATTTTGTTAGTTGGAAGAGTAATAGCATTTATGCCACCAAATTTTTACCATTTGCTGGCGGGAAATAACGGGTTATGATTTAAACCAATTGGGATGGTTCTTTATTGTCATCTTTCATCAAAACAGATCATGCTTTGACTGTAAGGCATATTAGGGATGATGGTGGTAACAATAGCTTCTAGCAAAAAACCTAACAAAATATTTTATGCGCAATAAATTGATCCGAATCTTAGCAATTTTCGTCTCAATAATTTGTATAATCTTGTCAACTCGATAAAGGGTTGTGCCTGAACGGATTTGTACCAAATGTAGGCGTATTAGGCAACCCCATCCTGCGGCAAATCGTCTTACTTATAAAATATATTACTGAATTTACGCAGTAACGCTTTTAATCACCCTTTTACCGCGCCAAGCACCGCAGGTTTTTATCGGGAATAGCCTAACAGAACCAAAATAACCGACAAGCGCATAATGACGCGATAAAGGGCCGCTTTGTCTTTGGATACTTTCTTTTCGACTGCGTGGTTGCCGCCACAAGGCTGGTCTATGGACAGAGCAGTTGCCGAGGCTGCACAAAAGACTAATCCAACGGCAGCGCATTTTATGCCAAGCGGAAGGCCAAAAACCAAGAACGGTTTTGCACAGTTGCTCACCTTAGGGTGCGGAAACCCGATTAAATAATGACGTAATAGCGACTCTTTATCCTTGTTTTAAAATCGCTGAACACGTCTGCGTAACATAAATATATTATTGATATTAATAAATAATTTTTTTGCCATTACCTTCTAGGCAAACCAATACTATGCACTTGTTCCGTAACAAACCTAAAGCCTCCCATCTCCTAACTGGCGAACTAGCCGAAGAAAGGGCTTTGGCGTATTTACGGGAACAGGGTCTACAATTGGTATGCCGAAATTTCCGCTGCAAACAAGGCGAACTGGATTTGGTCATGCTAGACCAGCACAGCTTGGTGATTATCGAAGTCAGATACCGCAAATCTGATTATTTTGGCAGTGCCGCCGAGAGCATCACACCTGCCAAGCAATCACGTATAGTTGCCGCCACCCAGGTTTATTTGGCAACCTACAAAATCAACAGCCCGCTACGTTTTGATGTGGTCGCCATGTCCGGCAACGGTCAGTTGGATTGGATAAAAAACGCATTCTGATAGTGGACGGATAAAATAATCACGCCATCACGCACCTCAAGCTAACTTATTGCTTTTCTTCAATTAGTCAGGTTTTGGCTTGGTTTGAAGGGAGCATGGGCATCCTGCCCGCCAGTTCCGGTCAAGATAATATAGCTTCAACCCAATAATACACGCGCTTTCTTTGCAACTTCTTCCCCACTACTGGAATTGCCGTTGCACTAGGACGACCCAATCTTGAACAGCATAAGTATCTACACATCTTTTATTAATTGTTTTAAATCAAATAGTTATTATATTTGGCGAAAAGTGGCAATTTGAAAAAAATCATATTGTTGCAAAACTTGTGTAGATACTTATGCTTGAACAGGGAGGGAAAGAATTTCTGATTCCATTTGTACGAGATTCATAACAGCAACCAAAATCTAATGATGGGGCCAAAAACTGTTGACTTACAAGCTAAAATTAGGATTGGGAACAAAAACCGATGGGATGGTGAAGTTTCTCCAGTTCATCCCTTGATTAATCCCAACGCCAGTGCGATATGCGCCAGCTCGGCGACGGATACGACATGTAATTTGTTTTTGATTTTTGTGCCGTAATTGGCGACGGTTTTGTAACCTAAACACAATTCTTCGGCGACTTTATGTGCGTTCAAGCCCTTTGCCAACAGTAGGAATACGTCGAATTCCCTGGCAGAGAGTGTGTCGATAATGGCACGGTAATCCATTACGTTGAGCATAGAACACGGGTCTTTGAGCAACCCTTGTTCGATATAAATGCCGCCACCGGCAATTTTGTGGATGGCCTCCACTAAAATATGCGGTGCACTATTTTTTGTGATGTAGCCTTTCGCACCCGCTGCCATGGCGCGATTGACGAAAACGCTTTCATCGTGGACGCTGAACACCAGAATTTTCACCTTGTCATCACGTAAGCACATGCGCCGCAACGTTTCCAAACCGCCAATGCCGGGCATGGATATGTCCAGCACGGTGACGTCGGGTTGTTTTTCCAAATAAAGCTGGCAGGCCGCTTCGCCGCGTTCGGCTTCGGCAACCACTTCGAGCGTGTCCACAACGGACAATAACATACGGAAACCCGCGCGGACGATAGCGTGGTCATCAACCAACAGGATTTTTATGGTGTCTTTCATGGCAAGCTGATCGTTGCCCTAATGCGTAAGCCTTGTTGACTTGCCGAAGCAATGGTGAAATCGCCGCCTAAACTATTTATACGTTCCCGCATCCCCCGTAAACCAAAACCGGCATTGATGTGGTCGGGTGTACAGCCGTGCCCATTATCAATGATCTCCAACAGCAAGCGTTTGCCGCCGTCGATGTCCAGACAGATGCCCGCTTCGCTGGCTTTAGCGTGGCGCACGATATTGGTGATGGCTTCTTGCACGACCCGAAACAATTGGATGGTCATTTTCGGTTCCAATTGATCCACTTCGTCACTGCATTGCAAAATCAACCGTAATTCCGGCTGGCGGCTGGCCCAGTGGTTGATCAAATCCTCCAAGCTTGCTTTCAGGCCCAGTTCAGTCAGCACTAACGGATGCAACTGGCGCATCATCGAGCGCACCACGACAATCAAATGGTCACAAATATCGATGATCGCATCGGTGGTTTTCGTAATATCGGCTTGCGGTTTTTTGGCAGTGACCGCCATGACTTTGATCGCAGTTAGCGACTGCCCTAATTCATCATGCAATTCCTGCGACAAATACTGTCTTTCTTCCTCTTGGATTTGCAAAGAATGCAATGTCAACGCGCTGTTTTCTTGCTGGGTTGCATCCAAAACGGTAGTCAGATGGTTGATAGCTTTGGCAATATGGTCATATTCTTGAATGCCAAAATTTGGTAATTTTTGTTGGTATTGGCCTTGCCCGATGGCTTTGAGGCCATCAACAATCTCGGCGATGGCTTTAAATGCCTTATTAAAAACCAAATTGGCCGCCAAAAACGTCAACGCTGCCATAACACACAACGACATGAAATAAGCCGAACTTTCTTTCCATGCTTCATTGATTTCATCTAAGGGATCGGCTTGGATAAGCAACGTGATGCGTTGTCCATCCGAGGTCACCAATTGTTGTTCGATATAGGGATAATCGGCAGTAACCAAGCTTACAAACCACTGCGGCGGCGTGTCTGTATCTTCGGAACGTTTATTTCCCGCAGTAAATTTAACGACTGCACCGTTATTTTTTTTTAAATGCACCTGCAAATGACGGGTCTGTTCCAGCGAGACAAAACGCGGCAACCAGGCACTAACATCAACCGCGCTTTGTTGGGCTTGCGGGAAATTCAGTTGGATTAATTGTGCAGCAAGATTCAATGACGAATCAATTTCCTTGCTGACTGCTCCACGCGCCTGCCATATCGCCACCGAACCACCTAACACTAATATAAAAAGACCTGTTAGCACGATAAGGAGATTGATTTGTGAACGTAAACTCATAGTTTTTACAACAAAACCCAGTTACTTGATGATATGCCAGTGCAATAAGCCGATAACTTGCCGTATTGGCAAAACTGCTGGTGCAAACCACGCCAAAACCATAGTCAGCATCAATAACGACAAGGATGCGGGAAGATTTTGGTAATGGTACAACTTCAACGCGGTGCCAAACGATTTTTTCAGGCGTTTATTTTTTAAATCAACGCTGAATAACTCATCCAATAACAAATGGACAATAAAACCAAAAACTATAAAAAAGCCATTCAGCCATGCTTGCAGCACAGGCCAATGCAGAAAATGATACGAAATGCAGCTTGCCAGCAAAGCAAAAAACACCGCCGCCAACAGCGAATGAAAAACGCCGCGATGCTCGGTAAAGTGGTCAAACAAAGTAAACAAGCCGTAACGCACGGTAAAATAAGCGGCTGCCGCCCCGCCTAACACCCAATAAGCACCATAACGATGCTGCAAAAGTTCAGCGGTTGCCGACACCGCCAGCAAGGCCAGCACATTGAACAATAAGCGTACTGGTCTAGAATTACCCGCATCAATATCCGGCAACATACCACCAACTATTCCTAAAAAACTTAGCCAAAGAATTTGGTCATAAGAAATCAATTGTATTTTAACGGCTACACCGGCTACTGCCAGACTGGCTAAAGCCGCAACAGAAACATGGGTTTTAAAATTTGCCATAGTTATTGCTCAGATGTTTTGATTGTGCCATAAGTTAGTGTGCTATCGTGTAAGCTTACTTCAAGCGAATTTATCAGAAAATACTATTTCACAAATATCGTAACAATTCATTGGTCACATAATCGTTGCCAATTATAATAGCCGATCTTTGCAAACATTCTTTTAATCCTAAAAAACTCATGGTAACCCCATTGGCCACCTCCCCTCTAACGTGTTTTAAAGCCTACGATATTCGCGGGCGTTTACCTGATGAACTCAATGCCGACATTGCTTACCGTATTGGCCGTGCATTTGCCGAAAAAATCCAGCCTAAATCAGTTATCGTAGGCCGCGACATCCGCTTGTCCAGTGATGAAATGGCGGCGGCGGTTACGCAGGGCTTGTTGGATGCCGGTGTCGATGTGTATGACATAGGCTTATGCGGAACCGAAGAAGTGTATTTTGCCACGTTTGCTTATAAGGACAATCGCAAAGCCATGGATGGCGGCATTATGGTCACCGCCAGCCATAACCCTAAAGACTACAATGGCATGAAGCTGGTGCGTGAAGACAGCAAACCGGTGAGTGGCGATACAGGCTTGAACGACATCAAGCAGTTGGCGGAAACCAATGCATTCGGCGCACCTAATTCAGCACGAGGACAGCTTAAACATATTGCGACGGGCGAAGCTTATACCCGGCATCTGCTTAGTTACCTAGGCACTAAACCGTTAAAACCGTTAAAAATTGTCGTCAATGCCGGAAACGGTGCGGCGGGCCACGTCATTGACTGGTTGGAAGCAGCATTGCCAACCCTCAGCTTCATAAAAATCCACCATGAACCGGACGGGCACTTTCCCAACGGTATCCCGAACCCTTTGTTGCCTGAAAACCGCGCCAGCACCATTGCCGCCATCATTGAAAACCACGCGGATTTAGGCATCGCTTGGGATGGCGATTTTGACCGTTGTTTCCTATTTGACGAAACCGGGCGTTTTATAGAAGGTTATTACATTGTTGGCCTACTCGCCGCCGCCTTTTTAAAACTAAATCCGGGTGCAAAAATCGTCCACGACCCACGTTTGACCTGGAACACTATTGATATCATCGAAAACTTGGGCGGCAATGCCATCCAAAGCAAGACCGGACATGCCTTCATCAAGGAACGGATGCGTAGCGAAGATGCCGTGTACGGCGGCGAAATGAGCGCGCACCATTATTTCCGCAATTTTGCGTACTGCGACAGCGGCATGATCCCGTGGTTGCTAGTGGTGGCTCTTATGGGTGACAGCGGCAAAACTTTATCCCAAATGGTCGACGAACGGCTGCGCCTCTTCCCTGCCAGCGGCGAGATCAACCGCGTCATTGCCGAACCTGCGGCAGTGCTTGAACAAGTCCGCCAACAGTATCAAAATGATGCATTAGCAATTGATTATACTGATGGTTTAAGCATGGAATTTGCCGATTGGCGATTTAACTTGCGTTGTTCAAACACAGAACCGCTAGTGCGTTTGAATGTGGAATCCCGTGGTAACGAAGCCTTGATGCAGACAAAAACCCAAGAATTATTGGCGCTACTGGCTGGTTAACTGGCAATTTATTACTAATCTCCGGCAAAGTAGACGACTACCATCTCCTGAAGGCCTTTTTTATCCAACATTAAAAATACAAAAGGGGGGAAGAAAAATGAGTATATTGGACGAAATACGACAAAGAGCGGCTGAAAAAAAAGAGTCCCAACATTTACAAAACTTGCTTAATAAAGAACTGGAACAGACTTACCAGAAAGTACTGTTACCCAAAATGCAGTTTCTGTATGACTGCCTGAAAGAACTGATCGAGTATCTGAATTTTCTTGAAGAACCCATGCCAGTTAACCGCTACAGCCCTCATTATCCGCAATTTGGCACGCTTTATCAGAAAAAGTACAAAATCAATACCGACGGACGTATGGGTATGGCTGATTTTCAACGGATGATGCAAATCAATATTAGTTTTTATTGTGAGGCTGAAGGCTGCTTTAGCTACGTATTGGCTTCCAAACCACTAATTGATAAAGAATATAATTTTTTGTTCGAGCATGGCTTGCGTTTCCAGCAGAAACAACAACTCACAGACCGAGCGATGTTTATTGTCGAGAGAAAAATTCCAGTAAGATTTCAAATTTTGGTGGACTATGCCTCATCAAAACTGAAAATCACTATTTTTAATCACGAAAACTTTCAGACCTTCCAAAAAAGCTTTTTACCGGAACAGCTCGATGATGAATTTCTGGATATGTTCCTCAATTATTTTATGCGCAGGGATAGGCTTTTTGTCGTCCCCGATATTTCCGAAGCAGAAAAAGCGGCAATTTTGAAACATATCGCCCCTTTCTACGAAGAACAAAGAAATGTACGTCCCGACCTCTTTGAAGCGGTGCTTGAAAAACGGGCAAACTTAATCACCGATCCGGTAAAAAAGATTTTTACCCGGTTAAATAAACTGTAAACCATCACAAAATGGTGGTTTCATTATCCCGTAGATTCAGCCCCTAATTAACGATACGTTTGACTTTCTTTTGTCCACAAAAAAACACGAAAAATACCAAAGGGTTCTAAGCATTCATTTGGTGTCGGATCGGCACGGGGTAGCCGTAACGCCTACTGTTGGTTCAAACTCCGTCCTTTAGGTTTTAAAAATCACCATTGGTACTAAAACCGTAACGTAATCGGTCACCTCCCTTCTGCTGCTAAGTTGCTCTGTCCATAGACTACACTTGCGGTTATGCCCGAACATTGCTTTATCTTAAAACTGTAGTATACCGTTTGCATTGCTAGGCTGAGACTTAGTCCAACGCAAAATCTAAGAAAATTTAAGGCACGGCTTCTTGATTCGGCTTTATGGAATACTTACAACATAAGCCTGTCCACGACCCAAAGAGCCCGAGGCGGGAAGAACCAATAAATTTAGAATATTGTGTTGTTAGGCTTTGCACCGTTAGATGATGTTTTACCGTTTGGTATCTCACTGAAAATTTGGTGTTTTTTCATGTCTTTTCTGGATGAAATGATGTTACCGGATCATCGTTATATCCCATTGAATAAGATTTTTTGATTTCATAGTTGTATGCCCAAAAACCTGACTAGGCATTTCATGTCCTATGCAAGAACTTCTGAAAGAATTACTATTGTCGTCCACTTTTAACCATCGAACGACTGAGTCTCCTAAATGAACAAAGCGATTGTTTTAACAGGCATCACCACCACCGGAACCCCGCATTTGGGCAATTATGTTGGCGCGATACGCCCTGCCATTGCCGCTAGTAAAAATCCTAACGTGATGCCGTTTTATTTTCTTGCTGACTACCACGCCCTGATTAAATGTCAGGAACCTGAAAAAGTCAGGCAATCCAGTTTGGAGATAGCCGCGACTTGGTTGGCATTGGGATTAGATACCGCCAATGCGGTGTTTTACCGCCAGTCGGATGTGCCGGAAATTTTGGAATTATCATGGATGCTGGCTTGTGTCGCCTCAAAAGGCTTGATGAACCGTGCCCATGCCTACAAAGCCGCTGTCGCCGATAATGAACATAATGGAGAAAATGACCCCGACAAAGGCATTACGATGGGCTTGTTCAGCTATCCGGTACTGATGGCCGCGGATATTTTGATGTTTAACGCCCAGCAAGTCCCCGTCGGCAAAGACCAAATCCAGCATATTGAAATGGCCAGGGACATCGCGGCAAGGTTTAACCATATTTACGGCGAACATTTTGTGTTGCCGGAAGCCTTGCTTGAAGAACATGGCGCAGTGTTGTCCGGTCTGGATGGCCGCAAAATGAGCAAAAGTTACAACAACACCATCCCATTATTCGAGCCTGAACAAAAACTGCGCAAATTAATCAATAAAATCAAAACCAATTCCCTGCAACCGGGTGAACCTAAAGACACCGAGGGCTGCACCCTGTTCAGCGTTTATCAGGCGTTTGCGACACCTTACGAAGTAACCCATATCCGCCAGCGTTACGCCGAAGGCATCGGTTGGGGCGAGATGAAGCAAGTGTTGTTCGAACACATCAACAACCAAATCGCACCGGCACGGGAACGCTATGAAGCCCTGCTCCAAGCCCCCGAACATATTGAAGAACAATTACAAGACGGGGCGCGCAAAGCTCGCGACATCAGTATTCCTTTTATGCAAAAACTCCGTAATGCCGTGGGAATATCCAGAATTTCTTAGTGGCTGATTGCTGGTGGGCGACCACTATGCAAAGTGTTTAAAAACGCCGCCTTGCAATTGACGGCTTTCTTTTTGGCAAATTCCCAGTGATTTGGGTAGCCACAATCCTCCGGCTTCTATCCGTCGTAGGGTTTCTTTTGGCGGATAGACCTTGGATGTGGATGGAAACGTGAAAAACATCAAGAAAAAACTCAAATTTACCCATTGGTTACAACAATCGCTGTGGTTTATCAAACTAAGCCCACGGATATGGTTTGGCTACAGTGTAGTAGTTGGGATCATGCTGGTTTTAGGCAAAATATCCTTGGCAATGGGAATTTTTGCGGCGGTGACAAGTTTGTTTGTGGGTGTGGGCGTAGCCAAATACATCGACATGAAGACCAACTCAGAAACTCCAGTCGGTTTAATCTGGGCCGTCAACAAAAGCTTACCTTTGGCGATTTTGGCGGCTGGCAGCATAGTCTTGTGCTGGTTTGTGTTTATGCTGATAGCTAGCCTGTTGTCTGGGGAATACTACAAAATCCCGCAATTCTTTTTTCATTGGGAATTCACCCCAGAAAACCTCAATCGGGAAACGACCCGGGACGTGGTGAGCTGGATGTATTCTTACGCCAATGTCACGCTGATTTTCACGCTGTTGATGCTAACAAGCTTTGTCGGCTGGTTCAGCCACCCCTTAATGCTGTTCAAAAACAACCGCTGGAGTGAAGCTAAAGAACAGAGTGATTATGCCGTTTCAAGAAACCAAGGTGCGATGTATAAAATGTTGGGCTTTGTGTTTTTGGAAGCAGTGTTATGCTCGACACTGACCCCGTTGCTGACCCCTGTTTTGTTCATGTTGGTGTCCACGTTCATGTATGTGTCTTATAAAAGTATTTTTGAAGCGGAAGCGGTGGTTGAGGATTAATTTTTTGCTTGAAAACTTTGTCAAATACAGCTCATTGGCAGAAGCCGAGGCTGGAAAGGGTTTGCAGGCCGTTCTGTAACGGTTTTAGTACCTGTGGACATTTTGAAACTTTAAGGGCGGTTTTAAAACCCTTCTTGCTTTAGCCACCGGATTTCCAACTTCAGCAATTCAAAGTCGTCCAAAACGCCTGAAAAGGCACATTTTTGGATTTTCTTATTGGCAAGGTAAATGCCTATCACAAATTGCAAGGCATCCCGTTTCACATCCTGCTCCAGGGTATTTGTATTCTTTGCTGAATTCTTTGGTCTATTCAGCAATTTTCAGCACCAGTTGATAAGTGTCCGGGTACACGGGCAAATCGTAATAAAGTGCCATAGGCCCCTTGTTTGGTTACCAAGCCTTAGGGCGAAAATCTTGGGCGTTGACAATGGCTGCCGAATCACCCGTCGCGCGGATACTGAACAAGCCTTGACGGATAGCCATCTCCTCTGCACCGGCCACCGCTGTCAACCAAGCCATGCCGCCATACAGCGTGTTATCGGCGTAACGGGGCAGCCATTGCTTGATATGCCCTAGTTTGTGCAGGAATTTCTTCACATCTTCTGGACGCAACGTGGTTTTGACCTCGATCACGACCACTTCGTAACCGTTATGCGCCAGGATGTCAAATTCAAAATTGCCGCCATCGGCGCATCGCCCTTTGAGGCGAGTGGATGTATCGCTAATGGCAATGCCACGCTGGTTCAGTATCTTGACCAAATCGCCTTCAACCAGCGATTCCATCAATCGACCCCATTGGGAGGTAAAGAGGTCACTTAAGGCGTTAATCTTGCGGTCGGTTTCTTTAAACTGGCGGGCAGTTTCTTCAAAACGTCGGTCGGTTCTAAGGTCGGTTTCTTTAAACTGACGATCTGTTTCTTTAAACTGGCGGTCAGTTTCTTCAAACCGTCGAGCCACTTCGCGGAATAATTCCCAAACTTCATCGCGGGTTACGGTGGTCATGCGGTCATTCCTGTATCAAGTTTCGACAGTGGTATTTTATCGTTCCACGCCCCGTATTGTCTAACTTGTAGCAGAACGTGGAACAATAATAATTTGCCGGGTCTGGGTAAGTGCAGGACTGTGCGTCCTTCAAGGATGCGCAGTCGACACTCCCCCCAAAAAAATTTCCCGCTTCGCGCAAACAGCCAATAGTTAAAAGGTTAAAGTGTTAAAAAGCCCTCACAGCACGGACATACAACGTATCATCCTTTCTGAAAGTGTTGGAATGGTAGCCTCTACCAAAATTCCGCTCCCTAGCGAAGCTGGTACTGTTCTCGGACGAACTCCAGTAGTAGGAGGACGCAAAACGCCCGATGTTTCTCAGCGGTGCGGCGGCACCTGGGCCGATTTTTTTGTCCATCAGGAACAGCTCGTGATCGGACGGCAGAAACCAGTCATCATAACCGTTCAACACCAGATTGGCGGCAAGCCAAGCGGCATATGCCCCCGCGCCTTGGGCTTTGACGATTTTCGTGGTGTTCGCGGCCCCCGTGCCGACTGCGGTGGCGGTCGCGCCCGTATCCATGTATGAGCCGTTATACCACTGGATGCCCGAACTTTGATCTTTGGGTGCGGCCACCAGGCCATGGTCACCGGTGTTGTCGATGTGAAAAATAATGCCGCCCTGGTAGGTCTTGCCGATTTGGATGGCCTGGTTTTCAAAGCGCACCAAGGCCGACAAGTTTAAAAGTTCTGCCGCGCCGAGATTGCTGGCCACAGCGGTGACATAGCCACGGCCTTTAACAAATTCCCATTGGGTGTCGGGGTCGCTGTCCACCATCAATTGTGTCCAGGTATTTTGGTACTGGGTTTGGTCGATGCTGGCTTCATAACAGGGGTATTTCGCATCGCTGCTCAGGCACTGCGTGCTGCCCGTGCGTTTGCCCTTGGGGTAGACGCGGTACAGGGCGTTGGTCGCCGTGCCGTTTTTGGGCACAAACACATGGATTTTGTAGGTGGCCGTGAGCGGGGCTTTCCATTTGAGGTTAGACTCGCTGCCGCCTTGCAGTTCGATGGCGGCGGTGACTTGTTTGCCGAAGGGCGCTGCGGCGTGGGCGGTGCCCAACCCCAAAGCCGCCAGAGCCATGGTTAAGGCGAATTGTTTAAGCATCGGTTTCATTCAGGTTGCTCCGGTAGTCAAGAAAAGGAAGTGTGCCTAAAGCACCAAAGCATTATAAGAATAAGGTTAGGACTTAGGTAGTGAATAATCCACACTTTGAAAATAAATTGGTTCAAAACGACTATCACTAACCTTACTGATGAGTAGTACGGGGTTTTGTTGAGCGGGACGGGGTCTTGCAACCCCCGTCCTAAACCTTTTAAGTTATCAATAACTCATTGCAACGTGATGGAACGGGACAAACCCGTTCCATCGGTCAGCAATCTGGCTTAACCAAGCTGACCAGTAATTAGCTTTGTATAGCTCAATACGGTGCAGAAAACGCCGCCAATAAGGTAGAGACTTGCCCGGCGGGCAACTGGATTTGCAAATTGACTTGCTGGGCAAAATCTTGGGCGATAATGCGCCCGTCCAATTTTTTCAGTAAATATTCCAAGGGCTGGATTTGCTTATATTCCAAAGTGAGGGGGACTGTCGCCCATTCGATGTAGGGGGACAATTCAGCTGCGGCGATGGTTTGGCTGGCGGTGTTGCTGTAGGCGCGGGTCAATCCACCTGCACCGAGTTTGATGCCGCCGAAATAACGCACAACAATCAGCAGGACATTAATTAATTCTTTGCCGTCGATTTGCTGAAAGATTGGCTTACCTGCCGTACCGGTGGGTTCTCCGGCATCGTGGAAACGGTAGATGATGCCGTTGGCGGTTTTGATGCGGTAGGCGTAAACGATATGGCTGGCGTTGGGGTGTTCGACATGGGCGTGTTTGAGATGAAGCCCTACATCTTGTTCGTTACCACAAGGGATGATTATGCCGATAAAGCGGGATTTTTTGATTAAGATTTCCAGGGTGTAACGGGTTTTGACTTCATTCATTCAGGGTTCTTGCTTGGCAGGTTTATAACCATCGGTATTTTCTTTAACCCAGCGGCTATCAGCCGAAATTAGGCGTTCTTTTTTCCAAAACGGGGCTTTAGTTTTTAAGGCTTCCATGAGGTAGCGGCAGGCATCAAACGCATCGCCACGATGTGCCGCCCAAACGGCAACCAAAACAATAGCCTCGTTCGGGAAAATATCACCGACTCGATGGATGACTAAGGCGTCAAGCACTTGCCATTGCTGCCGAGCTTCTGTGATGATGTTCCCCAATTGCTTTTCGGTCATGCCCGGATAATGTTCCAACGTCATGGCATCCACTCCGCTACCGTCGTTAAAATCACGCATCGTGCCGATAAAAACATTGGTTGCACCGACTTGTCCATCCAGTAAATTGGCGGCATTTTGATAGTTTTGGATTTCCTGCCAAGGGTCAAAACGCTGTTTTGTGACAATAATTGCCATTTTAACCTCCGGTGACGGGCGGAAAAAACGCCACTTCATCGCCATCATTAACCTGATCGTCCAAATCGGCATAATCTTGGTTGATTGCCGCCAAAATCCGCTCCGGCAAAACAAATCCAGGATTGGCCTGTTGCCAAACCTCACGGACGGAAGCCAAACCCTCAATCAAAAGCGTGTCTTCCGAACGCCCCATGCTTTCTTTCAAACTGGCAAAATAACGCACTTTAATTGACATATTCGTCCACACGGTCAAAAAAACAGGGATAATGACCAGTAATTTTACATGCTTTTTACAATACACCATTATGCAACTCACTCATTTCAATCAAGCTGGCGAAGCGCACATGGTCGATGTCGGTGACAAAGCCGTAACCCAACGTGTCGCCGTTACGGAAGGCCTGATCCAGATGCAACCGGAAACACTTAAATTAATTATCGGTGGAGCCCACAAAAAAGGCGATGTGCTTGCAATAGCGCGGATAGCGGGCATTATGGCAAGCAAAAAAACCGCTGAACTGATTCCACTTTGCCATCCCTTGCCGATCACACATGTCGAAATCACGTTTAGCCCTGACCTCGAAAAAAATCTCATCCGTTGCCAAACTACTGTAAAAACCAACGGTCAGACCGGCGTGGAAATGGAAGCCTTGACCGCCACAGCCTGTGCGTTGTTGACTATTTATGACATGTGCAAAGCGGTTGACCGCGGCATGGTGATCCAATCCATACAATTACTGGAAAAAGATGGTGGAAAATCGGGGCATTGGCAACGGCTGTGACCCTATTTGCAAACCCACAGCCGCTGTTGGATCATTCCACATTACCTAAAAAATCGTTGCTTTCTTAACACAATGGCAGTGGCTCAACAACACTTGCCAAATTTCCAATCTACCCACAGAGACCTGTATGCCAATGACTTTAAAAGAACTTGCTGATGCGTGTGACGCCCGGATTGAAGGTGGCGACAGTTCAGCATTGATTGTTGCAGTTGCCGATATCAGTTCAGCAAGCACTGGCCAAGTGACGCAACTGACCAATAACCGCTACGCCAAATATATAAAAAACTCCACCGCAACCGCCTGTTTTGTCTCAGAAGATTTTGCCGTTACCGATATTCCGGCAACGATGGCGTTGTTGATCGCCCAAGACCCGGAAATGAGTTTTATCAAGGCGATCGGACTGTTGCACCCAGAACGCACATACCCTGCTGATATTGCGGTGCAAGCGGTGGTGGCGGCAAATGTCAGTTTAGGCGAAGGCGTGTTCATCGGCCCCTATGCGGTAATTGGCGAAAATACCGTTGTTGGTGATAACACCGCTATTCTGGCAGGGGCGTACATTGGCCGCGATGTCAAAATTGGCAAAAACTGCCGGGTTTATCCTTATGCGGTGATTTACGATGGTATTGTCATCGGCGATAACGTCATTATCCATTCTGGTGCGGTTATTGGTGCCGATGGTTTTGGCTATAAATTCCGCAACTACCAGCACGTCAAAGTACCGCAAGTTGGCAATGTCGTCATTGAAGACAATATCGAAATTGGCGCCAACACTTGCATCGACCGTGGTGCTTTAGGCAGCACCACGCTAGGCACAGGCAGCAAAATAGACAATCTGGTGCAAATCGGCCACAACAACAATATTGGCAAGCACGTGATCATGTGCGGGCAAGTCGGCGTGTCCGGTTCCTGTAATATCGAAGACTACGCCATCCTCGCAGGCAGTGCCGGAATTGCCGATCATGTGACCATTGGCCAAGGTGCGGTGGTGATGGCACGTGCCGGAGTTGCCGGAGACGTTGCCGCAAAAACCCAAGTCTTTGGTAGCCCGGCAAAAGATAAGCGCGTGGCTTATAAGGAACAGGTCGCCCTTAGCAAATTACCCGAATTGCTGAAAAAAGTGAAATGGCTGGAAGAGCAGTTACTTATGTTTATAAACAAATAAAACTACACCTTTAAAAATAATTTTTCCGTCACAAAAAGCATTTAAACAAGCATCCCACAAATGAAAGCCATAATTTTATTGAAGCACTTTCTAATTTCTTAAGTTTTTCAAAAGTACACCCAAGAAAAGCAACACTTTTCTAGCAAAAATGTAACCAAGCTGTCATGTACCGCTTATAGAATAACAGGTGAATAATTCACACTCTTGCTGTTGAACAGATCATTTCCAGGTTACCTATGGCTGACTCCCCAAAAAACAAGCGTGAACTTAACGGTTCCGTCAAGTTTTCCGCCCCCAGCGTTCTTGAACTCACAAATCCAGTCAAACCTATCACCTTAGATATGATGGTGCTTGATGTATTGGGCTTGTTTCAGGGCGATCCGGATCTAGCCGCATTACCGGTACTCACAGAGAACGACAATTTTTTTGGCATTATATCAAGGCGGAATTACCTTAATTTAATGACTAAAGCCTTCGCCCGTGAACTTTATGCCCGTAAGACTTTGTTCACTCTTCTAGAAAGCAATCCAGATATTTTCGTCGCCCCACTGATTGTAAGTACCGAAGACCGTATTGACCAAGTCATAGCCGATTTTTTAAGCCGTGACCCAGGCATCCACTACGAAGCTTTGCCCGTTATTGGCGATGAAGGCATAGTCGGTGTCGTAAAAATCGCTGACATGATGCTCAAGATGTCCCAATCGCAAGGTAATTTGATTGAAACCATGCAACAACTTAGCGCACGGCTAAATGATGAAGTCGCCAACGCCGCCACATTACAACAAAACCTGTTACGCTCTGCCGACATTGCGCTGCCTGGCGTGACAGGACTGTCTACGATGATGACATCTAGCGAAGTCGGCGGGGATTTTTATGATTACTACGTCGTAGACAACCGCTGGGTGGTCATTTTGGTTGGCGATGTCAGCGGACACGGTATCGCCGCAGGCACTATCGTTTGTGCCGCCAAAGCCTCCGTCAATTTTCTGGAATTCCAACGCGAAAAAGAACCCGGCAAAATCCTTACCCGCCTGAGCAACATCATTTTCAACACAGCCCATCAATCTTTGTTGATGACCATGTTTGCCATTTGCTTGGACACCCAAACCGGTCAGCTACAATACGCCAACGCTGGCCATCAATTTGCCTACCTTTACCGTGCCATGCTCGGTCAATTGGATTGTTTGGAGATAGGTGGCCTGCCATTAGGGAAAAATATTGACACGGAATACGAGCAAATCACCACCGAAATGGACTTAGGTGACAGGTTGTTCCTTTACACCGATAGTATCGTCGAAGAAGAATGCCCTGCCGGTGAGTGTTTTGGTTATGAACGCTTAGAGGCCTTATTGGTTAGCCACTCCGATAGCGACATGCCGACCCTACATGCAAAAATCCTCAACAGCTTAAGTGCGCATACCCAGCGCAGCTCTTTTGGTGACGACCTGACTATGTTCGGGGTAGATTATCTGGAAAAAACTTACGCCACTGGCAATACGGTAAGCTCAACACCCGATCAAAGCCAAGAGTTTGATAAACTTTATATTTTTGATGCTGATTATCGCGCCAATCCTGTACCAATAGCGGCAAGAATCAATCGGCAAGAATTGGTGTTTATGGCTAAACACCAATTTTCCGACTTGATTCCCCATCTTGCGGCACAAGGCGTCCGTCGAGTCTTACAACAGGATCATCCTATCAATGAGTTATTGGGATGGGAAAATTTACTCAACCAACATCTTCAAAAAAACCCTGATGATTTAGCAAATTTATTGCGCTATCCAGACCAACGACGCGAGTTTGAGTTTACCCATAGTGAAGATAAAGCCTTCATCATTGCCGAAGTGGACGCATGGCTGCAAGAACTGTCAGCCCCTAACCCTGAGCGTCTTGACGCCGCCGTATTCATGCTCGACGAACTGATCGAAAATGGCCTGTGTGCCGCGCCGCGTGACGGTAAAGGCCGGGCATTATACCCAAAAGGCACATCACGTGAATTGGATGCGGACGAAAAACTCCGCCTAGACTTATCGATCCAAGGTAGCCTTTTAGGGATTTCCCTGACGGACACTTGGGGGACATTGACTCCGAATGTATTTTTAAACCGTCTGACACGCCATGTCGAAGGCTATGGACTCGACTCAGGAGTTGGCGGTGGCGGCCTGTACCTTATTTGGCGCATGTCTGACTATTTACAACTGAGGGTTTTTCCAAACCGGCAAACACAAGTCTGCGCCTTTTTGGATTTGGTCAATCCATTTAACCCTGAATCCGATAAAGGCTACCAATTCCTTTATCACACCGAACTAATCGAGGCTATTAACCATGAATCAGTCTAAGTTAAAGATTCAGCCACCACCATCGCCAGAAAAACTAGCGCAGCAATTTTACCTTGCTGGCACAGTGGATGTGGATGCGGTCGAAACCCTGGAAACCTTGTATGTTTTACCACCCCGTTGTTCTGTCGTACTTGATTTCTCAGAAGTTGACCGGGTCAATTCGATGGGCTTGGCACAATTGCTCAAATTGTTTGAATTATGGCAAAACCATAACAACAAAATAAGTGTGACCAATACCAACCGAATGATTGGTATCCTTTTTAAAATGACAGGGCTGAACCGCTTTTTGGTCGATGAGCATTCAGACAGCACTGTTGCAGTTGCCACTCCTCCAATTTCAAGCCCTGCCCAGAATAGCCCGGCGATAAACCAAGCCATACTTGAGGCCGTGAATCCGGTGACATCTGAAAGCTTGCAGATAAAACCGCAGCCATCCCCCACTTCGTTGAACCAACAATTCGTCTTAAATGGCATGATAGATGTCAATGCTGTTGAGCTGTTGGAAACCATGTATATCATTCCTGAAAATTGCTCGGTAAAACTTAATTTTGCCCTAGTCCAACGTGTCAACTCCATGGGCTTGGCACAATTGCTCAAACTCTTCCAACATTGGCAAGAGCGCAATATTTCCATCAGCGTGAGCAATACCAACCGCATGATCGGCGTGCTGTTCAAAATGACTGGCCTGACACGTTTTCTGTCTGATGAACAAACACCGGCATCAACCCCTGCCAACACCCCGGTTGCCAACATTGCCCAGCCACAACAAAAAGCCCAACCAGAAATTGCGCTGCCACCGCCTAGCTTGCGCCAGCCCCATGATGCTCATTCAACGGCAGATATCCAAGCCAATAGCGACAAGCTTAGCCTGTGGGTCAGTGCCCAAAGCAGCCAGCAAATGAATGGTTGGTATTTTTTCAACACTTATCTGCAACGGCATTTAGGCCGCGAAGTCCGTTTGGAACTGAGCCACGGGGCGATGACTGAGCAACGTAATAAAATTGAAGCCAATGATATTGTTTTTACCAAGCCTTTTGAAGCTACCCGACTGATGCTGGAGCACCGCTACAAACCTTTGCTCAGACCGATAGACCAAACCGATGAAGTGACCTTGCTAGTTCGTAGTGAAGATAAACGCCAACACTTGAAAGACTATATAGGCGGTAAAATTGTCACAGCCGCCCAAGATAACTTTGTCTACTTGCTGGGTCGGTTTTTGCTTGAAGAAAGCGAAAGTTCATTGGCGAACATGGAATACGTATTCTCAGGCCATGACATTAAGGCCTTGCAAATGTTATTGAAAGGTTCGGCGGATATTTTGTTCATGTTAAGCGACACCTACAAAGGCTTGTCCGGTTTGACACGGAAAATGCTCCGCGAAATTGATCAAAGTGAAACGGCTTTTGCCTTCCACATGTTTAGCGTTGCTCCAAATTGCGCCGGAATTGGTGAATCCCTGTCAGAAGTTTTGTTGGATATGAACCAGGACAGCCAAGGTCGGCAAGTGCTGGCGGATTTAGGCATACCGGGTTGGATCAAACCTACCCACGATGAATGCGAAATGCTTACGATGTTATATAACCGTTACGCACCAACCAATAATTAAAAATAGTTGATCAAATGGCTATCAGGCCTGTAAGGTTTGATTAGCCGAAAAGTCCAATACCATTTACTCCGTTTCAATTACCTAAGCCAGCAGCTTTCAAGACCTTGTTAGGCCGTTTCAAAAAGATGATTTTCTGCTAATTGATAACAACAGTACCCGTTATCCATTGCAACTCTTCCTTTCACTAATCCATCCAACAAAGCGGCTCGTGCTTTACTGGTTTTGTTAATTACAGTAGTATTGCCACCTGTCTTAAGTGCTTTTCATAATCCCCACTCCCTTTTAACCATCACTGCCAAGTTTTTGAATATATTTCAATATTTGACTAATTTAAGCTCATGTCAACAAACGATACCCAATTGCCCACCAATTTTATCCGTCAGATTATCGCTAATGACATTAGCAGCAACAAATATAATGGACGGGTCGCCACCCGTTTCCCCCCGGAACCGAATGGCTACCTTCACATTGGTCATGCCAAATCCATCTGCCTCAACTTCGGCATGGCTCTTGAAAATAATGGCACATGTAACCTGCGGTTTGATGATACAAATCCAGAAAAGGAAAGTGATGAATATGTGCAGTCCATTATGCGTGATGTGCAATGGCTGGGTTTTAACTGGAGCGAATTGCGCCATGCTTCCGATTATTTTGAGCAACTTTATGATTACGCCATACAGTTGATTGAAAAAGGTTTGGCTTATGTCGATAGCCTGTCGCCAGAACAAATCCGCGCTTATCGTGGCACTTTGACCGAACCTGGCAAGGAAAGCCCTGACCGTAGCCGCCCCATCGCGGAAAATTTGGATTTGTTCAAAAGGATGCGGGCAGGCGAATTCGCTGACGGCCAATACGTGCTACGTGCCAAAATTGATATGGCCTCGCCCAACATAAATATGCGTGACCCTGCGATTTACCGTATCCGCCGTGTCCACCACCAACGCACTGGCGATGCTTGGTGCATTTACCCGATGTATGATTACACGCATTGCATCTCTGACGCACTGGAACACATCACCCATTCGCTGTGTACACTAGAATTTGAAGATCACCGCCCGCTTTATGATTGGGTGCTGGACCGATTGCAAACACCCAGCCATCCACAACAAATCGAATTTGCCCGTTTACAATTGGAATACACCATTGTCAGCAAACGCAAATTAAACCAATTAGTTACCGAAAACCATGTCAGCGGCTGGGATGATCCCCGAATGCCAACCTTGGCAGGCTTGCGCCGGGCGGGTGTCACGCCTAAAGCCATCCGTGATTTTTGCGAACGCATTGGTTTAACCAAGCAAAACTCGTGGATTGAAATGGGTGTGCTGGAATATTGCATACGTGAAGATTTAAACGAAAACGCCCTGCGGGTCATGGCGGTGTTGAATCCATTACGGGTGGTCATCAACAATTATCCAGACGCCCAAGTCGAGAATTTAGAAATCAGCAACCATCCACAACGCCCAGAATTGGGTAAGCGTTGTGTGCCTTTTTCTAAAGTCATTTTGATTGAACAAGACGATTTTGCTGAAAACCCACCACCAAAATACAAGCGTCTGATTCCTGGCGAAGAAGTACGTTTGCGGGGTTCTTACGTAATCCGTTGCGAAGAAATCATTAAAGACACTGATGGCAGCATCACCGAATTGCGCTGTAGCTATGACCCTGACACTTTGGGTAAAAACCCCGAAGGCCGCAAAGTCAAAGGCGTGATTCAATGGGTGTCGGAAGCCCACGCCTTGCCTGCCCAAGTGCGCTTATACAACCGCTTGTTCAGCGTTGCACAACCGGATAATGAAGCCAATTTCCTGAATGCGCTAAACCCCGATTCCTTGGAAGTATTGAAAAATTGCCGTGTTGAAACCAGCCTAGCCCAGGCCACAACGGATACCCGCTATCAATTTGAACGCACTGGCTATTTTTGCTTGGATGCCGTTGATAGCATCAACGGAAACTTGGTTTTCAACCGCACCGTTACTTTACGTGACGGTTGGGTAAAAGACTGAACATACCCACGGATACTTATCGTCTCAAAAACCGTATATGTTTTTGCAGCGGCACAGATTTAACTTTTATTTTGGAGTGATTGATGAAACTAATTATTAAAACGGCCTTGATACTTTCAGTAATGACCGCTTACAACGCTAGCGCGTCGAGTTATCCTGCCCGCTTAGGCGGCAAAATGGGCAATGGTATTGCCAATGTGGTGACCGGTATCGCGGAAATCCCTAAAACCATCATGATAGCTAACCGTCAAGAAGGCGTCGCATACGCCGCCACCGCCGGGGTGGTCACTGGGCTTGTCCATATGCTTGGGCGCACCCTAAGCGGAGCATACGATTTGGGGACATTTATCATCCCTACCAAACCGATTGTAACTCCGGATTATATCTGGCAAGATTTTGATAAGGAAACTTCATACCGCTCGACTTGGCAATTACGCTAAATTTTACGTTTCAACAAGCATAAAAAAAGGGCTATAAGCCCTTTTTTCTTCTTTATTTACAAATTCCATCAGTTCGTCGCCTTCCTTGGCAAAAGTTTACCGCTAATCGGGCTAAGACATTAGTCGTCACTGCCGAAAATGCCCAATATTTGTAACAAGCTCAAGAACAAGTTATAGATGGACACATACAAATCAACAGTTGCCATGATGTAATTGGTTTGGCCGCCATTGACCATCAAACTGGTTTGGAACAAGATCATGCCCGACATCAGCAGGATGAACATTGCGGAAACTGCTAATGACAATGCCGGTATCGCAAAAACAATGGCTCCAATACCCGCCAAAAACGCCACCAAAATACCGACCAGCAAAAATCCCCCCATGAAACTGAAATCTCTACGAGTCGTCAACGCATAACCGGACAAGCCCAGAAAAATTGTGCCAGTACCGCCCAACGCCATCATGATCAACTCATGACCATTGGCAAACGCTTTGATGTACATGGACAAAATCGGTCCCAAAGTCAATCCCATAAAACCAGTCAAAGCAAACACCAAGACTATGCCGACCGCACTGTTACGGAATTTGCTGACGGCAAAAAGCAAGCCATAGAATCCGACTAAGGTCAAAATCAAGCCTGGATGAGGAAGATTAAACGCCATTGACATACCCGCCGTCATGGCACTAAACAACAACGTCATAGACAACAATAAATAAGTGTTGCGGAGCAACTTGTTAGTCGCCAACACGCCCGCTTCGGGGCGCGATAAAACAGTATCAATTTTCATAAAAATCTCCTAAACAGTGGTTATCGAAGTTAAAGACCGATAAATGGTACTAGAGTTTCAGCACATAGGTAAGAAAATTAGTTATTACTCACCAGCACAAAATCCAATTCCCTAGAATTTAAACGCCAAAAATCTTACCGGCAAGCCATTTCCCATACTGAAACATTCCAATGCATTAAATCAAGTAACACAATGCCACCGTTATCCACACCAAATCAATGCTCAGACTTTATTCTGGTAACACGCTGACAGCAAGGCCTGCATCTTGGTTAGTCCGAATTGCCGAGTCAATTTAATGTTGCGCTGAGGAATGCCTTCCGCGTCCGGGTGATTGTATATTGCCTCTTCGATACTGCTTTCCCTTAACAAATGCAACATGGGATAAGGTGAGCGGTTGGTGTAATTTGCAGCATCATCTAGCGTAGTTTGATCAAAACAATAATCAGGATGGAAACTGGCTAGCTGATAAATGCCTTCATAGCCTTGGGAAACTAATAACGCTTCGGCAAGCTCAAGATAGTTTAAATAATCATCAAACCCAACGAAACTTTGACTATAAATCAAAAGTGTGGTCGCAATATTGTCATCAATATCAAGACGAGTGCATTCGCTGATCAAATTATGCAAGCACGATTCAAGATTGACACTCTCGTCGGCATAAAATCGGATGCCGCCCCGTTCAAACTCAGGCTTGGCAAAAGGACAGATGGCAAATTCGATAATGATGGTTTCTAGCCAAGTGCGGGTGGCGTTAATAACAAAAAATGGATTTGACATAGCAGATATGTTGGCAAAGTTTCGTTCTAACCGTTATTAATTTAGTCTGAACAGACTTTCAACTTCAAAGTCGTTTGAAATTGTCATTACATAGCAAAAAACATTGTGGCATTTTTGCTAATATTCTGACAGTTACAGTGATTTAGGATTGACCTAAACATACATAGGCAGGATCATTTCTCGGTAAGACCATTAAAACCGTCAACTGGCAACCACAAAAAACGCATAATCACCAGAATCAATACAATTGAAATCAACCAATGCCGTCGTTAAAACAATTGTCAACCCTATCGCAGGAGAACAAATGACGACGGCAAAAGTTTTTAAAAAAGTAAAGATATACCTTTACAAATCAACCAATAACTTATTTTGCAGTTTCTGATGAAGCCGCACCATCGGCTGGTTTGTTTGGCCCCTTACCGGATTCGCAAGCGGTCAAAGCGGCAATTGCAATAACTAATAAAACTAATGAATTGATAAATTTCATAAACTTCTCAAAATTGACGTTAAAAAAGTGCATTTTTAGCGGGTGAAAGCTAACAAACGCAGTTGCCCCGTTCTTTCAGGGCGGAAGCATTATGGCACAAAACTAACAAAATTGGTTTTTACATAATTCAAATCCAATACAAATAACCAACTTTGTTACTTTACAGGATGCACAAGGAATGGATATAAACGGTTACTACCGAGACCTTGATCATAGCGGCTAGGTTAAAAAAATATTTAAGATATATTGTTGATGGGCTTCGTTTCGTCAGCCCATCCAACACTAACTATTCACCAATTCCCCCCTCAGTCAACTGCACCGGATCAAGCAATTTAGTCAATTCTTCAACGCTTAATTCCGTCATTTCCGCAGCGACTTCAATAATCGGACGGCCTTGTTTGTAGGCTGCTTTGGCGACTTCGGCGGCTTTGGCGTAGCCGATGATGGGGTTTAGGGCGGTGACTAAAATCGGGTTTCTGGCTAGAGCGTGTTGCAGGTTGTCTTGGCGCACGGTGAAGCCTGCGATGGCTTTGTCGGCCAATAAGCAGCTGACATTGCTTAATAATTCGATGCTTTGCAGGATGTTGAAGGCAATCACGGGGAGCATGACATTGAGTTGGAAGCTGCCGGATTGTCCAGCGATGGTGATGGTGGCATCGTTGCCGATGACTTGCGCGGCGACCATCACGGTGGCTTCGGGGATAACTGGGTTGACTTTGCCGGGCATGATGCTGCTACCAGGTTGCAAGGCGGGCAGTTCGATTTCGCCTAGGCCTGCCAGGGGGCCGGAGTTCATCCAACGCAAATCATTGGCGATTTTCATCAAGCTGACGGCGGTGGTTTTCAACTGACCAGACAGTTCGACTATCGCGTCTTGGCTGCTAAGGCTTTCAAAAAATGACCCGTTCGGCACAAAGGGTAGGTTTGTTTCTGCGCTTAACAGGTCGGTAAATTGTCCGGCAAAGCGCGGGTCGGCGTTGATGCCTGTGCCGACTGCCGTACCGCCTTGCGCCAGTTTATAGACACGCGGCAATGCCGATTCAACACGCGCAATGGCGTTGCGGATTTGCAAAGCCCAACCGCCTAGTTCTTGGCTTAGGCGCACGGGCATGGCATCCATCAAATGCGTGCGTCCGGTTTTGGTGACATGATCTAAAGACGCGGCTTTTTGTTCGATAGTGGCGGCGAGATGCGCCAAGCTGGGTAACAACGATTCATTGCATTCCAAAGCCGCGCTAACGTGGATAGCGGTGGGGATGACATCGTTACTGCTTTGCCCCATGTTGACATGGTCATTGGCACTGACGGCTTTGCCAGCAATTTGAGTCGCCAGATTCGCTAGCACTTCGTTGACGTTCATATTGGTGCTGGTGCCGGAACCGGTTTGGAAAACATCGACAGGGAATTGGTCGGCATGTTGTCCGGCGATGACTTGTTCGGCGGCGTTGATGATGGCATCCGCCAAATCTTGATCCAACTCACCCAGACCGCAATTAACTTTGGCGGCGGTTTTTTTGATGAGCGCGACGGTTTTAATAAACGCGGGCGGCATTGCCAAGCCGCTGACCGGAAAGTTGTCCACGGCACGTTGAGTTTGCGCGGCGTACAGGGCGGTGGCAGGGACTTGCAATTCGCCCATGCTGTCTTTTTCTAAACGGTAGTCAGTCATAATGCCTCGATAAATTTATAAATGTCGTCCGGACCAAACGGCCAGCACAATTCGGATATGGTTTCAGGGTGATACAAAACGGGGATGCGGATGGCATAACGGGCTTGCCAGTGCTGCGCTTCGGCAATATCAATCAGCTCAACGCTGATGTTATCAAGCGGCAACGTGTCGATGATCGCTTCGGCCTCTTCGCATAAATGGCAGCCAGCCGTGCCTAGCAATAGTAATTTTATGGGCATTGTCATTGGTTTAAGCCATGCCGTTATTTTTTAATGCTTATCGCGCCACAATCAGCCAAGCCTTTGGCTACGGCAGTAGCGACTCGCTGGCGTATTTCAGGCTGGCTAATTATTTCTTCATCTTGGCGATTGGCAATGACTGCCGCTTCCAACAACACGGCGGGCATAGCCGCTGTTTTTAGCACCACCAAGTTATCGTAATAAAACACGCCATTGGCTTGATCGGCCCATGCTTTACTTTCACCTTCAATGGCTTCGGCATGATGCTTGGAAGGATGGAAACCGTTTTGTTGCAAGGCTTTGCCCAAAGCTGAAGCACAGTTTAAGCTGTTTGCCAACTGCGGATTTTTTCTTGAGACAAACAAAGAAAATCCAGAAGCATGATCGGTCTGTTGTAAAGTTTGGCTATGCCATTGCCAAGTTTTGAAGTATTGGGCTTGGACAGAATCGTGATGTATAGATAAGAAAAAAACGCTATTTACGGCATTGGCAAGCTGCGTCCTTTTATGCAAATCATTCATCATGCCATCAAAGCCAATCTTGAAAATTTTTATGCCTTGTACCGACAAAGTATCAGAAATCGTATTTGCTAAAGCGGCGTTGAATTCAAATTCAGGTTTGCCATAGGCACTAACCGCACCTTGATGGGCAATCGAATGCCCCACGTCAATTGCCAAGCTGTTTGCATTGGTAATAGCAATTGGCAGCGGCAATAGTGCAAACATTTGCAAAACCAACAAGCCAACTCGCGATTTTTTCATCCCATTAGCTATAACTTGCTATTTTGGCAACCAAAACTGGCATATTCACGAGCTGAATGCAGTAATTTTTTGCGGTTTTAATTAATCTGCTTACAAATACCAAATTTATCAACAATAACTTGGTACGAGACACTAAACAGATAATATTCATTAGGGGAAGTTATCCTTAACGATGGCAATTTTGAAATATTTTTCCACACCCTTATTGCGGAATAGTTAAGCCGTTTAACAGCATCAATGTTTGGATAGTTTATCCAAATAGCCCATGAACAGGGCGGAAATGACCAAAGTTAGATGAATCACGACATACCATAGCAGTTTGTCATTTTCGGTGGCATTGATGTTCATGAAAACTTTCAGCAAGTGGATAGAGGAAATTGCCACTATCGATGTCGCGACCTTCATTTTCATTGACGCATAATCGTGCGTCCCTAACCATTCCAGTTTTTCGGTATCGTCACTAATGTTCAGGCGCGAAACGAAATTTTCATAGCCGCTGAACATAATCAGCACAATCAGGCTGCCGACCAGCGTCAAATCAATCAAGGTAAGTAGTGTCAAGATAAAATCTGTTTCGCTGATCTTAAAAATTTGCGGTAAGAAATGGTAAAGTTCTTCAAAAAATTTGACGAACAACGCCAACAACGCCAAGCTCATCCCGGCGTAAATCGGAGCCAGAATCCAACGGCTTGCATACATCAGACGTTCAATTGCATGTTCTATTTTCAGAGGTAAGGACATTTTTATAAAACCCGTTAGTTTTTACCGATATTACAGCAATTATGTGTTGGAAAGCCGTTAAAACATCGGCAAGACAATAACTCATTTGCCGATATTTCATTTAAAAAAATCGGTCAATTGCAACGGCCATTTTTGCACCCAAAACCATAAAATATTAAGAACTTACTCCCCAGCAATTGACATCTTCCCAACCAATATCGACCCCGTGCGGACATTGCCGCGATAATCGACATCATTACCGATGGCGATGATGTGTTTGAACATGTCTTTCAAGTTGCCCGCGATGGTGATTTCTTCAACGGGATATTGGATTTCGCCGTTTTCCACCCAGAAACCTGCCGCGCCGCGTGAATAGTCGCCTGTGACCATGTTCACGCCCTGCCCCATCAGTTCTGTGACTAACAAGCCCGTGTTTAACTGTTTGAGCATGGCATTAAAATTATGCTCGCCGGGGGTAATGGTCAGATTGTGAACACCGCCGGAATTGCCTGTGCTTTGCAAACCCAGCTTCTTTGCAGAATATGTACCCAAAACGTAGCCTTGCAAGACGCCGCCGCTGACCAAATCGCGGGCTTGGGTTGCCACGCCTTCGCTATCATAAGCCGCACTGCCTAATGCACCAACCAAATACGGTTGTTCGTGGATATGGACAAAATCAGGGAAAATGTGTGTACCCAGCGCATCCAATAAAAATGACGACTTGCGGTATAAGTTGCCACCACTGATCGCACCGATAAAGGAACCCAATAAACTGCCAGCGATTTCCGCACTATATAAAACCGGGCATTGGCGGGTGCTTAATGACCGTGCGTCCAAACGGCGGACAGTGCGCTCGCCCGCTTTAAGGCCAACGCTGCTCGCCGCTTCCAATAATCCGGCGTTGCGGGCGACAGTGTACCAATAATCGCGCTGCATACTGTCACCGCGTTGCGCCAACACCGAACAGCTCAAGGAATGGCGCGTCGAGGCGTAGCCTTGCAAAAAGCCTATGGTGTTGCCCAACACGCGGATACCTTGGTGGGTGTTGACTGATGCACCTTCAGAATTGCTGATTTCTGCATGGTAGCTACGCGCCGCATCTTCACATTCAATCGCCAAGGCAATCGCAAGTTCGGCACTGACTTCCCACGGATGATACAAATCCAAATCAGGAAATTGCGTTTGCAACAGCGCTTTATCGGGCAAACCTGCAAATTCGTCTTCGCTAGTATATCGGGCAATGCTGCACGCTGCACTGACGGTTTCTTTAATGGCTTCGGGCGACAAATCGGTAGTGCTGGACGAGCCTTTGCGTTGACCAAAAAATACTGTGATACCCAAACCTTGGTCACAATGGTGTTCGATGGTTTCGACATCGCCCAAACGCACGGAAACAGACAAGCCGTTTTCTTGGCTCAAGCCTGCTTCGGCGGCGGTTGCCCCTTGACGCGTGGCTTCGTCCAGCAAATGTTGGACAAGGTTTTTTAGTTCGTTGATTTGTTCTTGTGGTTGCACTGGTTGTCCTTATTCGGCAATGGACTGAGTTTGGTACGCTGCGCGTACTGTTGACCAAAATAGTAAAATTGTCGTTTAGGTTGTAAAGATAAATTTTAGCTAGATTGTCCGCGCAATAAGCAGAGTAACTGGCATCATGGGAAATGCAAGCGGAGCTGCACAAGGTTGGCATAACCGCGTTGCCCAGCCTGCGGCTAACCTTTCTTAATCCGATATTCTGCCGAGCGGGCATGGGCAGTCAGGCTTTCGCCACGCGCCAGCACCGAGGCGATTTTGCCGAGTTTGTCTGCGCCGGATTCCGAGCAGTTAATCAAACTGGAGCTTTTTTGGAAATCATACACTCCCAATGGCGATGAGAACCGCGCCGTGCTGGAGGTCGGTAAAACATGGTTGGGGCCGGCGCAATAATCTCCTAAGGCTTCGGCAGTGTAACGGCCCATGAAAATGGCGCCTGCATGGCGGATTTTTTCACATAAAGCTTGGGGATTTTCCACCGATAACTCCAAATGCTCCGGCGCGATAATATTGGCAACTTCTGCCGCTTCTTCAAGGCTAGTGACTTGAATCAATGCGCCGCGTGTGCTTAAGGAAGCGCCGATAATATCGGCGCGTTCCATCGTAGGAAGTAGGTTATTGATGCTGGCTTCGACGGCGGCGAGAAAATCGGCATTGTCACTTAACAAAATCGCTTGGGCGTTTTCGTCGTGCTCGGCCTGTGAGAACAAATCCATAGCAATCCAATCAGGGTTGGTTTTGCCGTCACAAATCACCAAAATTTCTGATGGCCCGGCAATCATGTCAATGCCAACTTGCCCGAACACCAGTTTTTTTGCCGTGGCAACATAAATATTGCCGGGGCCGACGATTTTAGCTACTTTCGGGATAGTGGCCGTACCATACGCCAAAGCAGCCACGGCTTGAGCGCCACCGATACTAAACACTCGGTCTACACCAACGGTATATGCTGCCGCCAATACCAACTCGTTAATTTCGCCATGAGGAGTTGGCACCACCATAATCAAATCAGCAACGCCCGCGACTTTAGCAGGAATTGCGTTCATCAACACCGAAGACGGATACGCCGCTTTACCGCCTGGAACATACAAACCAACGCTATCGAGCGGCGTGATTTTTTGCCCCAACACCGTACCGTCGGCTTCTTCATACTGCCAAGGCTGGATTATTTGATGTTCGGCATAAGCACGGATGCGTTCTGCGGAGATTTGTAAGGCTTGTGCTTGGTCAGCGGGCAGGTTCTCCCACGCAGCTTGTAATGTTGCTTTGGGCAGTTCCAATTCGCTGGCACTACTGATAGAGCGATGATCGAAACGATTGGTGTAGTTGATGACGGCTTCATCGCCATTTTTGCGGACATCGGTGAGGATGGCGGTGACTCGTTGGTGGATGTCCAAGTCATCAGTTTCATCCCAAGCTAAATGTTGGGCTAGTTGTTGCTTGAAATCTGGAGATTGGGTGGTGAGTTTTTTGATAGTGATAGGCATAAAAATTATTAAATATGGATTAATTAGGTGAAAATAATTAATGGTCCGTGAGGTGGAGCATTTTTAATGATTACAAGTTATTGCTTCTGTGCGAGGGGTTTTCTAAATCGAAACTTTAATCTGTGTGTCCATTTAGCATCTTCAATTAGATTTTGAATTATCGTTTCCAATTCGAGACCTTTGACAAATCTACGATAAGAGTGTCCTGATTAGCAAGATGATTCAGCCCACTTCCCAATTGCCATTCTGGTAGGGATTGCCGAAGCCGTAAGACCACGAAGTGACTTGTAAAGTGCGAAGTGAATCCTAAAGCCACGGATGACAATTGAACATCACATCCCTATGAACTGAATAACGACACCCGTCAGAGCGCTATTGCAAATCCATGCCGATATGACGGCTTAGCTGAATCATCTTGCAAATCAGAAAAAAAGACTGTTTTTAGCCGCTAACATTTTATCAAAAATTAATAATTCAATATGATGGGCTTGTGGACTTGCTGCAATAAGCAAATCAGGTAGTTAGTATTATGGGTTCGCCGATAAGGGCCACCATAGCAACTTAGCCCACATTTTAATAACTTAGCGTTTCGCCAATGCCTGTTCAAACTGCGCCAACAACTCAACAATCGCGGCATTCTTCATTTTCATCGCCGCTTTATTGACGACTAGGCGGGAGCTGATGTTCATAATCAATTCGCGCGGCTCCAAGTCATTAGCTTTTAAGGTATTGCCGGTATCGACCAAATCCACGATGCAATCGGCCAAACCGACTAGCGGCGCGAGTTCCATGGAGCCGTAAAGTTTAATGATTTCCGCTTGTATGCCTAGACTAGCGAAATGGCGTTGCGCGGTTTTGACGTATTTGGTCGCGACACGCACGCGTCCGGTGATGGGTGGCGCGTCTTTGTGGGCAGCGGTCATTAGGCGGCAACAGGCTATGTTCAAATCCAGCGGTTCGTATAAAGCTTCCGTGCCGTGTTCGAGCAAAACATCTTTTCCGGCAATTCCTAAGTCCGCCGCGCCATATTCAACAAAAGTTGGTACGTCAGTAGCGCGGATGATGACCAGTTGCACATCGGGACGCGTGGTTTGCAAGATGAGCTTGCGGCATTTGTCTGGGTCGTCGGTCGGTACGATGCCCGCTTCCGCCAAAAACGGCAGGGCTTCTTCGTAAATGCGGCCTTTGGATACGGCTATCGTCAACATGGGAGAACCTTTATTTGGCAACGCGGCGGATGGTCGCGCCGAGCTGGGTCAGTTTTTCTTCGATGTGGTCATAGCCACGGTCGATGTGGTAAATGCGGTCTACTAAAGTGCTGCCTTCGGCGACCAGGCCAGCGATCACCAAACTGGCGGAAGCGCGCAGATCAGTGGCCATGACGGGTGCGCCAGTGAGTCGTTTGACCCCGGTGCAAATCGCCGTGTTGGATTCGAGTTTGATGTCCGCGCCCATGCGTTGCAGTTCTTGGACATGCATAAAGCGGTTTTCAAAAATGGTTTCGGTAATCACGCCCACGCCTTCGGCTATGGTGTTCAGGGCAATGAACTGCGCTTGCATATCGGTTGGGAAGGCAGGGTATGGCGCGGTGCGCAAGGATACGGCTTTGGGTTTTTTACCGTGCATATCCAGTTGTATCCAATCTTTGCCGGTAGTGATTTCGGCCCCGGCTTCGGTCAATTTGTCCAACACGGCATCGAGAATATCAGGGCGGGTTTTTTTCAGTTTGACTTTGCCGCCAGTGATGGCAGCCGCGACCAAATACGTCCCTGTTTCGATGCGGTCAGGCAGGATGTCGTAATGGATACCCGTTTCACCCAATTTTTCCACGCCTTCAATAATCAGCACATCGGTGCCGATACCAATAATATTCGCTCCCATTTTGTTGAGGAAATGCGCCAAGTCGGTGACTTCCGGTTCTTTGGCGGCATTTTCAAGGATGGTTACACCTTCCGCCAAAACGGCAGCCATCAGTAAGTTTTCCGTGCCTGTCACCGTGACTTGTGGCAACACCAAGCGGCAACCTTTCAAGCGTTTGGCCGTGGCATGGATGTAACCGTTTTCGACGGTGATCTCCGCGCCCATTTTCATCATACCGTTCAGGTGTATATCGACCGGGCGTGTCCCTATCGCGCAACCGCCAGGCAGGGAGACATGCGCCTCGCCGAACCGGGTCAGCAAGGGCCCTAAAACTAAAATGGAAGCCCGCATGGTCTTGACCAATTCGTAAGGGGCTTCGTAACTGTTGATGGTGCTGCTGTCCACTTCAATGTTCATTTTTTCATCAACCAGCAAATGCACGCCCATGCGGCCTAACAATTCCATCGTGGTGGTGATGTCATGCAAATGCGGTATGTTACCTACCCGCACTGGGGATTCGGAAAGCAAAGTTGCCGCCAATATGGGCAACGCGGCATTTTTGGCACCTGAAATACGGAGTTCGCCAGAAAGTTGTGCGCCGCCAGTTATGATTAATTTATCCATGCTATTGGTTTTTCTATAATTTAGTTATAAGCAAGTTGAATCAGTTTTCAAGCTGGCTAGTAAAATAGGGGGAGTTGTCGAATCCGCTGATCTTGGCAAGATTCAGCAACTGTTTAGGGATATTGCAAAATGTGAGCGTTGTCCTATTGCTACGGGCCTGCTTGATGCACTCTATCATCAAAGCGAGCCCGGCACTGTCAGTATTGGTGACACGGCTTAAGTCGATGATGATAGTTTTTGCCGAGGCTAAAAAAGTCAGCGACTTGATAGTGTCTTTGGCAATCGTCGTAAACGTCAGGTCGCCGTCAATGGCAAATCGTCCGCCACCTTCATCAGTAATTTTCAAACGGCTCACTTTTTTTCTTCCGAAGCCGATTTGAACAAAAATTGACCAATCGCTTTTTCAAGAATGATCGCGGGCTGGGTAAGGTCAATGTTGCCATTGTCCTTCAGGAATGTTTCTGAACCGCCCGGCTCCAAACTGACATATTGCTCACCCAACAAACCGGCAGTAAAGACACTAGCGGTGGTATCATCCGGCAAGGTGTTGTATTGCAAATCAATCTGCATTTTTACAACCGACTGGTAGGTTTTCGGGTCAAAACTTATATCGCTGACCTGGCCGATTTTAACGCCAGCCGCGGACACGGGCGATTTGACTTTTAAACCGCCGGAATTTTCAAAACGGGCGGTCACCGTGTAAGTGTCTTGTTGCGTGAAAGAACTTAAGTTACTGACTTGAAAGCTCAGAAAAAACAGTCCGGCAATCCCCGCGGCGACAAACAGTCCAACAAGAGTATCCTGAGTGCTAGTGTGCTGCATGTTAATTGTCTCCAAACATGAGAGCGGTAAGAATAAAATCAAGGCCTAAAATACTGAATGCAGAATTGACCACCGTACGTGTGGTGGCGCGGCTAACGCCTTCCGACGTGGGGATGGCGTCGTAACCTTCAAACAAGGCGATCCATGAAGTCACCCAGCCAAATACAAAACTTTTGATCACACCATTAATAATGTCATCCTGAAAATCAATACTGGCCTGCATTTGCGACCAGTACGCCCCTTCGTCAACACCCAACAAACCGGAACCGATCAATTGCCCGCCGACAATGCCGATGGCACTGAATATCGCCGTCAATAAAGGCATGGACAAACAGCCCGCTAAAAAACGCGGGGAAATAATACGTCTGATTGGATCGACCGCCATCATTTCCATGCCCGACAATTGCTCGGTGGCTTTCATCAAGCCGATTTCAGCCGTCAACGCCGAACCTGCCCTACCCGCAAACAACAAAGCCGAAACCACCGGCCCCAATTCCCGCACCAAAGAAGCGGCGACCATTACCCCTAGCGTTGCTTCCGCGCCAAAATCAGACAGTATGTAATAGCCCTGCAAACCCAATACCATACCGACAAACAATCCGGAAATGGTGATGATCAGAAACGAAAGCACACCGACTGAATACAGTTGGTTCAGCAATAATCGCGGCCTCAACAAAACACTTAATATACCTGACAGGGTTTGTAGCAGAAAGAAAGTCGCCCGTCCGAGTTTGTTAAAACTGGAGCGGGTGCTTTTACCCAAATTCTGTAGGAATTGAATCATCGTTAATAGCGGCTTTGCAGTCGATGTTAGGGGATATGGCTGGCTAAAGGAATGTTTTTATACGCCCTTACCATCATTCTTGGGCTTAGGCGTTTAGCCGTTTGGATGGCAATATTCTGATACTAAAAAAAGCTTATTGGTTGGTCACGCATCAGAAGTGTTGAATGTTCACCATTAAAGGAATATTAGCTTATCAGCTATTCAGAAAAGACTGGCAATTATACATTATTTCATAAAAAGGTATGGGTAAAACCTACCTGGTTTTAACGTAGCAATTCTTTAAAACTTCTACTCCAAACGGCAAAAAAAGGGTTCTTTAATAAAAGGACCAAAAAAATAACCTGAAAAGTTAGAAAGTAGGGTTCTTCCAACTCCTTAGTGACGGCCTAAACAAATCATGGACGAAATCATAAACTTCTTAGCCTGCCAAACGATTTTGGCTGGTGCCATAAATAATGAGTTTATTTTCGCGAATGGGGCAATTAAAGGGCAATTCAAAATATAAACTACTTGAATTAGTTGTTTAAAACCAAGAAAGAAGCCTGATTTATATCGACGGATTGGAATTTAGCTGGAGCGATTAGCTGAATTGAAACGGCTTTTTGTGTTTTGGCGTTTTGTGGTTATTTACCACGAAGTGCTCCGCCAGTGTGCCAAAAACAATAATATTGGCAGGTTATTTTATTTAACTATATGATTTTATTGGAGCTAGTGGCGAGAATCGAACTCGCGACCCACACATTACGAATGTTTTGCTATGCGTTTTAATGTGCATTAAAGCGTTTTAAAACAAATAGTTAAATAATCACAAAACTCTGTAAAACACTAAAAAACGCTCTAATGTAGTAAGAATGTAGTAAAACGGTTTGTTAATCTTCGGGGTAAAACTCTTTTTTGGTAATCGTCGGCAAATCCCACGGGCAACTGGTGGGGAAGGCATTTTTATCTAAACTTGTCTCTTTTGCCGCTTTGATTACCGCGATTTCGTAGGCATCCATCAATACTTCCTCAAGCTGGTTTTTAAGCCCTGGGTTATCCTTAAGCACCCTTAAGAACTGCATCCTCTGCTCGTCTATGCTTAACTCCCAACTTCTGCCCCTTCGTACAGGTTGGTATTTCCATTTCAACAAATGCAATAACAACACGGTTAAACGGCTTTCCAGTTCCCGCTTTTCTGATCTGCCCATACTTTCTATTTCCTCAATGAGGTTATCTAGGTCAATTTCTTTGAAATGGCCTGACTTAAGCAATCCGGCTTGTTCTTGTGTCCATGTGTAAAAGTCGCTTTCGTAGGTGGTCATGGTCGGTTCTCATTTTTGTTACTTTAAGCTTTAATCCTAATTATCATAGTATTTTTGCACTTGGGGTAATTGATGCATCCCCAGAATTCATTCCCTGCGTTTTTCCCTGTCTTTGCTTTGCGCTTGACCATTTTTACATTGCATCTTACACAAGTTGGGGTTGTGTAATCTCCCGTCGTTGCAAGCTTGTCAATCTTTCTTTTTTCCCAGTCTTCCAAATTGTTAATTAAGGCTATTAACTCGTCGCAATCAATCAATAATAGGTTTTTGCCTTTAGCAAACTCAATTGCGTCTTTGCTGTATTCTGATGTTGTTAAAAATATTCCATGTTTTACCTTTTCCGAAGCCATCACACCGTAAAGCTCGCGTATCAAACTAACGCCTATTGGCCTGTTCCATGCCTTACATTGTGCTACGGCTAAAAGCATCCCGCTTTTATCTTTGATTTTAATATCAATACCGCCATCCGCCCCGATACAGGTCACATTAGCACTACAATTCTTGATTTTTAGATACTCTACGCATATCTCCTCGTATCTTTTCCATTCCAAAGACCTTAAAAAAGGCTTAGTCCATCTTATAACCCCCTCGTTTTTGGGATGCACCGTCCCCGAATAGTCTGGTTTTTTATTTACCGCATATAAATTAGGCTCTTCTTCAATTTTCTTTAGTTCGCGGCTAATTTCTATTCTTTCAAGGACAGAATCTATTAGTTCCATTTTCTTGGCCTTAGCTTTTTTCTTTTTTATAGGGGTTACAAATAAATCTATGATTTTTATGATGATCGCTATCCCAATTATCCAAAAGAATAGGTTATTCATAATGATCCTCAAATTAAAAACCCGTAATCATACCCAATAACACTCACACAAGCTGTTAAATAGTTCACACATTACCACGGAAAAACCATTTATTTTTGATCCTGTCGGCTAATCTGTACCCGTCCTTAGTCCGAGGCTGTCCCTCACCTCCTCAACCTCCGGGCTGATTTGTCCGGCTTCTGGGATAGTCAATCCTGTTGTAATCCAATAAGCATATTCAGGCCATAGTTTTACAACGGCTTCAATATGTTCTTGTTGCGCTCTAATAGTCCCTCTTTTTAGGTTTGCCCATTTCATCCTGTCTACTCCTGTTTTTTCTTCAAGCTCCTTTGGCTTAATCCCTTTTTTTTCTATTAGTTTGTTTAATCTTTCTTTTATATCCATAAGATAATAATTGTATGTAACTATTGCACTATTAATAGTTATGTGCAATAATTGCACTTACTTTCAACGAGTCCTAAAGAGTACCAACGAGGCTAAAAGGCAACTATGAACCAAGATACCGAAACCGTCAAACCTGAAAACCTAGTGCTTCCCATGACGATAAATCTGCCCTACATCCATCCTGACAAGTTTGCTGAACTGATAGCGGCACGTTGATTTTATTGGCACATACCAATAAGAACCGAGACGGTGAAGGCAAGTTGATTTTTGGCGGCACGTCTGACATAGTGGATGACGTCGATTGTGCCTACACCTTAGACAAAATCAGCGGCGCACAAGGCAGAAAAAGCGTCTTGTTTGAAAATTTCAAAGCGCGTGGTGATGTTGCTTTCGAAGTTGGCTATACCTATTCAACAGCGGATCGCCAGACGTATACCGAGCGTCTAAACTCGGTTGAATCACTAGACAAAGCCTTAGCGGAACAGGCCAAACAGGCGCACCGGAAAGCTGAACAAATGGCAAAAGATAAACCCGTTATTGATGCCATACTGGAAGCCCTCGAACAGGGTGACGCGCTTAAAACGGATTTAGTCCGTAACGCACACCAGAACGGCGGATTTAGTAAGGCGCGGATTAATGCAGTGCTTAATGCTTATACAGGCGTTCATTATGGAAAAGGCCACCGCTGGAATCTAGTACCTGGCGATAAAAACGCCAAAGTCTACTCAGTTTTATCGGACATTTGGAGTCCACGCCAAGCAACGGCGGACGCATACCGTGTGGCAAAACAAGGCGAAAACTGAAAGTTTACCCCCCCCTATTGAAAAACTGGAAAGTTAGAAAGTTTAGAAATCAAAAAGTAGGGTTATTACCCTTAACCAGCTTTGGATATGGGCTACAGGCCACGCCATTGCTTAAACTTTCTAAACTTTCTAAAAACGCTAAAAACTCTAAACTTTCTATTTTTTTAATTTTCAGAGGGGGGGGGTAGCAATCCGAAAATATTACCGATTCCTTTGGCGAGGCATTTGCCCCTATACCATATTCAAAGGGGAGGATGGTTTACAGGCCGCACCATGTTTTTGAAAGCCCATCATCCTCTTTGGTGTAAAAAGTAGTTGCTTGGACTGTTTCATTTGCCCGTTCACTGGATGCCGGGTCTAAATCAATGCTGCCCATAACCAACCGCGCCGCATCAATAAATTGCACTGGCGTGTACCACTCGTTTTCACCGGAGTTTTTGGATACATGGGTATCACCATTTTTAACCGCTTTGTAAGCCTCGTTAATGCTAACCTCACCTGATAGCACTTGAGCTTTGATTTCGGGCGTTGCGTCCTTCCAGACTTTATCAGCCATAGCGGTTTTTCCAGTAGACCAACCCAGTGAGTCTGCTATCGAGCTTCGGGTGTTGTGTGGTTCTTTAGCTGATGCTTGTGGGGTTTGTTGACTTGGGGTTTTGTCAACTATTGACAAAACCCCAAGTTGTTTATCCCGTGCTGCTTTGCCATCATTAATCTTTTTAGCCGCCCCTATCTCAGCCAAAATCGCTTTCTCAACCTGCGCCAGCTCAAACTTCCATCCATCCGTCAAATTCCTGCGTCCCCGCTGGTTTTTAATCATCCAGAGTTTAGCGGCGTTAATGTCGTCAAAAGCCATTGTTATGGTTTTGTATGGGATATTTAGAGGATAGTCTACAGGCCGCACCAAGGATGACCACTTGAACCCCGATGTATTTAAAATATTAAACATGGTAAACTAGCATTTTTATTTAACATATTAAACAGGTGCGCCATGCCATACGATGGGACAAGCAAACTGGGTGATGCCCTAGCAGCCTTATATGGCTGTTCACCGCGAAGCCATAACAAGATTGCCGGACTGGTAGGGGAAGCTAAAGCAGCTTTAGGTATTACCAGCAAAGCCAAAAATTTACCTGATGATGTAAAGCTGGCAATTTATCGCTGGCATTATGAACGGTTAAATCCTGTTAAATATGTTAAACAAGTCGATAGCATTCAGGATGAACCTGTTAAATCGGTAGAGGATGCTATTGTTCAAAATATTAAACAAAGTTCACCGGATAGCCTTGTTCAATATGTTAAACAGGATGTTACGGTTCATGATGATATAGACAACCTTGTTTATGATTTTAAACAAGTACACTTTGCCGTAACCTTTAGCCACCAAGGGCAACCCAAGCGTACCACGGTGATGCTGGAAGGCTACTTGGTGAAAGCGTTACAACGTAAACATGGGCTGACTGATAACTCCGCCATCAGGGCATGGATTGAGCAGGCTATTAAGGCCGATGGTGAAAGGTTCGATAGTTTTGCTCCACTAACCCGACAAGTTAAGCGCATGATAATTGAATCATTTGTTTAATATGTTAAACGGACTGATAAAAGCAGAGAGCAAACAAGATGCCCACACAAAAATTTAAGCCCGGACAATCCGGCAACCCCCAAGGCCGCCCCAAGGACAAAACCCCCGCCACCCTGCTTAGAAAATCCATTGTCGATGATATGCCCGACATTATCGGCAAATTGGTGGAACTGGCGAAAGCAGGCGATGTGCAAGCCGCCAAGGTGTTGCTGGACAGGGTTTGCCCAACGCTTAAACCCCAAGCCCTACCCGTTAATATTGACGTAGGCGGCACTTTAGCCGAAACAGGCGGCAATGTGATTAATGCAACGATGGCGGGGCATATACCGCCGGATATTGGCAGCCAATTAATCACGGCTCTGGCGAATCAAGCCAAAATAATCGAGATTGACGACCTGACCCGACGCATTGAAGCCTTGGAGTCAAAACCATGAACATCAACCAGCGGCTAAAAAAGCTGGAACAACGCGAGGC
>Ga0247839_1000090_pt1 | contig 147848 bp, 151 predicted proteins | sample LaCruzMarch2015__6_FD_192405 | JGI IMG/M metagenome (GOLD analysis project Ga0247839, IMG submission 192405) | Freshwater microbial communities from meromictic Lake La Cruz, Castile-La Mancha, Spain - LaCruzMarch2015_16m | ecosystem: Environmental > Aquatic > Freshwater > Lake | place: Spain...
TGAATTTCGATACAATGTCAGAGTAATGAAAGAAGATATGTTCAAGAAACTCGTAAAAATGATGAAGATTTTTAATAAACAACTACTCTAGACCCAAAATAATTATTCACTTATTTTTGAGCCATACCGGTTCTCATTTTTTGTAACTCATTAGAGATTATCGTTCGGGCTGGCCAATAATCATTTTGAACATCAATTCATTTTCTGAGAGCTTGCATATTTATATCATCATCAAGTGTTTCTGCCCATTTTTGCACTTTCTGTACCCATATCTCAATCATATAGCAACAAATTGCATCAAATGTTTCTTTCATCCAAGTTTCTGAAAAATCCCATGAAAAATCACTAAATGAGAATTTTTTATTACTTGAACTATAAAATGCAAAGAGTGCATCGAGGATTTCAGGGTATTTATTTAGCATTTTTAATCATCCCAAAAACTTTATTAATTCTACTCGAAACTCAGGAATCACTTGACGGGAATTTAAACCTAGTTCAGGTATCTTCACTGTTGGTTTCCAGGATTCAGGGTTAAGTTTTTCTCATCATCTCCACCAATTATCATGTCCTTCATCATCCTGATGCCAATCAAAACTGTTCATACAATACTAAATAAATTAATAGATCTCTAATATAATAAATAACTCTAAATTTTGTCAAATTAAATTTATATTCTTTAATATATTTTGTAGAAAACAAAGAAAATAATACAATTAAACTCTATGAACAAATTCGACATTCAAATCGTCACAGTACCAAATGCAGTCCTCTTCCCTACTGGAGTCCATCCAGAGGGTTTTATCCCACATGCAGAGAATGACCTGCGTAAAGTGATGCTCGAGAACTATAGCTACACTCGCCGAGGCGATGCTGAGATGGATTTCACTCTGAAGCAACCTATCTCGTATGCAGTCATCCGCAATACTGAAGGAAAAATATTTGCCTATATGCGATGAGATAAGCGTACAGAAGCGCACGAGACTCGTCTCGCTGGTAAATGGGCGTGTGGTATCGGTGGTCACATCGAAAAAGAAGATGAAACCGGTGACATCCTCGCGGATTCACTCATTCGTGAACTCGAAGAAGAGATTACACTCCACTGAAATATCCTCTCCATAGATCCTATCGGCTATATCAATAGTGAAAAAGATGAGGTCAGTAAAGTCCATATCGGCGTCCTCTACGTCATCACCACTGATTCCAAAACTGCAGAATGAAGCGAAGAAGTCGTCAATGAAGGATTCTACACACCAAAAGAACTCCACGAGATGATGCAAAATCCTGATACTATCTGGGAAGAATGGACGAAAATAGCGCTGAAAGCGATACTCTAGAGAAAAAATAAAAGAGCAGAAAGAAAAAAGAAGGATTTTTTAACACACGCAATGCAGAAACGGGTTTTTAGTGGCGAAACTGTCTAAGGTCCTTGCTATATAGAACTGAGGGGTGAAAACAGTCCGAGTTTTTCGCCCGTCCAGAGTGAGATTCACTCACTCTTCCCTCATTTTGGTACTTTTTCGATAAAAAGTATGAAGCTTGGTTCTACAATTAACATAGATTCCACCTCGGGCATTTTATTATAGAATTTTCGTTGCTTGGCTGGAATGACGGGCTACCGTCATCGCGAAGAATTCACCAGAATTCTGTGGCGATCCAGGAAATTACTACGCGAAGCGCACAATTGTCATTGCGAGGTACAAAGCAATCCATGAGCTAGGATCATGGATCGCCACGTCACTCACTCTGTTCGTTCCTCGCGATGACAGGGAACTTGCATTCTGCTGTTTTCTTTTACTATACCTCTATGCTCGAAATCAAGAATTTACATGCATCTGTCGCTGATACTGAAATACTTCACGGTATCGATGTGGCTTTCGAAAAAGGAAAAAACACCTGTATTCTGGGGAAAAACGGCTCTGGGAAATCTTCGCTTGCGAGTATCATCATGGGTAATCCTGCCTACGAAGTCACAGATGGAGCTATGACTCTCAATAATGAAAATCTCCTCACTATGCCCCCAGAAGAGCGTTCTCTTAGGGGAATCTTTCTCTCATTCCAAAATGTGATAGAAATCAAAGGTATCAAAGTGAGTGAATACCTCAGAACCATCTACAATCTCCACCTCCCTCGTATCGCACCAGGGACGAATCCCCTCTCCCCTATGCTCTTTTCGCGATTCGTAAAGCCAATACTCACAAGTTGTGATATCCCAGAAACTTTCCTCGAACGAGACTTGAATGTCGGATTTTCTGGTGGTGAGAAGCGGAAACTCGAAGTGCTTCAACTAAAACTCCTGAAACCGACGTATATCATCCTCGATGAGATAGATTCTGGACTTGATGTAGATGCCTTTAAGCTCGTCGCGAAGATGCTCGCAGAATGTAGTGGAAAAGAAACAAGTATCATAATTATCACACATTATTTTGACATACTTGAGAGCTTTCACGTAGATCAAGTGGTTGTAATGGATCAGGGTATTATTGCACGCCGTGGCGGTGCAGAACTCGCATCAGAGATAAGGCAAAAGGGGTTTAAAGAATAAAAAGTGCTCAAAACGGGCTCAAAGTCCGCTTCTGTCAAGCAATTAGGACTCTCAATATTTTGCATAGAGAAAAAATACATGGTAGGATGTACCTATATGCCATCCAACAATTTCTCAGATGATCGCAATGAACGAATTATTGCGCGCAAAAATAATGCTAAAAAAGAACTCCTCGGGAAGTATAAACTCCCAAAAACGACACGTTATGTCTCCTGTATCGATCTCCACGATAGTAAAACTCGTGATTTTGTGATTCAGGGTCTCGCTGACCTCTGAGTAGCGGTCTTTATCACAGGAAAGACAACGAGTAAAGATCCCCTTATTAAAAGTGTCCACGATTTTGACCAAGAATTCCTCGAAGGATGCGATTTTCTCGTTTCTGATAGTCATACGAGTCCTGCTCGTATCACGGCTTGTATCCTGGCTGGTATAATCCCTGTTGTCCCAAAAAACACCCCATTTAAAGGGATGTTTTCACAATTTGACCCTATGCAATTCACGGGAAATAGTTTTGTCTACGACGGTGGTCAATATCAGATTTTTGCGTCTGTCGTAGCACTTCTCGAAAATATGAAATTCCCTGCTGATCGTGAGATACTCCTGAATAATGTTGTAAAAACACTGTAATAAATTTATATGCATACCCTGCTGTGAGGTTCAGATGAAATCCTAGCATATGGCCAACTAGTTACTCAAAATGGAATTCCTCTTGTAAATCCAGATCCAAGTGTTTCATGCAGACAAGCATCAGGTCCAAAAATGGTCGACAATTTCTATGATTATCTCGAGAAAGCATGATATCTCGGTCGTGAAACTGATTCCGTAATTGATGAAATAATTCTAAAGCTAAGCGAAACTAACAAAAAAGTGAATTTAAAAGTTTTGCGTATGTATGCTATACGAATTTTCTTCTCAGAAATGAAAAATAAACATGAAATATTAAATGAATATTTAGAGATGATTTCTCGTCACCTTATAGATACTACGGAAAAAGAGTTAAGGGCAATAAAAGATAGAACCACTAGAAGTCATAGATTTCCGGGTGAAGAAATAAAAGATACTTTACGTGTATTTCAAAATGTTCTGTATAATATATTCCCTGTTTACGAAGAATTCAGATTCACCATAGAGATTCATGATGATAGGAGATATAGAAGTTTACTCTTCAAGTTACCCGAAGTTATTATCGCGGAAAAAAAGTTGAAAGAATCCCTCAATAAAGAGTACAAAGAAATTTTTGAGACTAGCCAAGACTATAGTGGATTTGAAGATGGAAATTAATTTTTCTCAAATTTTTGCCTTGCTTCGCATTTTTTATATGATGTCGCTGTGAAAAAGTTTTCTCTTCCAAAGATATCCCTACCGTTCAAAAAAAAGAAATCTATCGATGGACCGGTATGGAAAATATCTACAAAAATCATAGAAACAAACGATACTAATCTCCTCAAATCTCGTAAAAACAAAATACCGTGGACGATGTATGTGAAGCAGGGGTGGACAATATTTCGTAATTATTTCAAGACAGTAGGCTGGATATTTTTTGCAGGCATTGGAGTATTGTTCTTTGTGGCACTTTTTGCGACACCTCTTTTTCGATTAAATCCTGATAAAATTACTCTTGTCCTCAGGCCTGAACCTGTATTTAATCGCAATGCGATTCAGTCAATGCTTGAAGACTTTGCGGGAAAAAATATATTTGCTATCTCAACTCGTGAGATTTTTGAGCATTTATCAGCAAATATTCGACATATTGCTTCTGTTGAAAAGACTCTTATGTTTCCTGATGGGTTACGTATTATCGTGACCTCTTTTACTCCATCATACCGTGCCTATATCGGAGAAGAGACTTTTCTCCTCACAGAAAATGGCCAACTCATAACAGATATCCCTGAAGTAGAAGCTCTTGCACTGCAAATACGACATCTCGTATCTGATCCAAACCTCGGGAAAAACACACCTATTATGATAGAGGATATGCAGTCTATGCGTGAAATACTGCAACTGTGGCAAAAAAATCTCCCTACATACCCCATGCAAGCACTCACATTTTATGACCAAGAAAAAGAAATACATATCTCGAGTAATAATACCATTTTTATCATCAATTTCAGCTGAGGAAGAGACGCAATCAAAACACTCCTCTCTCTGGTAAAAACAGAACGCATCAATACATCACGACAGTCCTATATAGATCTACGCATACCTGGTCGAGTCTACACATGTGCGAGAGATGAAGTACAATGCGCGCAAAATCTTTCCTATATTTATGGAGGATAATCACTACTAGGACAGAGCTCTGATCACATCTCACATAGAGGCAAAAATATCTCAAAGAGTATTGGTTTTTATCACAATTTTTGTCACATCCCACAGTGTCGATGGGATGGAGCTTTGCTCATAGTTTGTTCCCAGAAAATACCCCCGAAAGACAGTATCTCTCAAAAAATCATATTTTTGCTGGAGTGCAGGTGTTTTTGCAGCTCTTTCTGCAAAAGTTGTATTGTGAAAAACGTACATAGCAAACGCTTCGGCAAAATCTTCATATTGATTGGTAGCTGCATACCCAGAAACAAAAGCACTATTTTCGACCCCCGAACGAAGCACAGTCGGCTCAGTCCAAGAAATAGCATAATACGTTCGTGAAGGATCAAGAGATGTTCATCGACTACGCAGGAGATAAATATCAACCATATGTCCAAGCTCATGGACCAATACTTTTGCCATCTCTGAGAGAGATTTGATGCGACCAGACAGTATCACGCTCTCATTACTCATCTGTCCTCTTGGGCTCGTCCTGTTGATATCGATTGTGAGAGGAAAATCCCAGAGCACATCTCGAAAATAAAGTCCTGTTAATACAGTATCTATCGTGGATGAATATCCAAGTGGCATGGACGATTTCTCAGGCGTGACACCGATACGGACAGGGCTTTGAAATACAGCATTCTGTTCAGTACTTTGGGGAACATTTGTAGTACTTTGAAGCACGTCTTCTACTTTTTGCATGATAATCTGAGCTTTCTCTGGTGTGACAGTTTTTATAGCTTCTGTTCGAGCTGGAGCTGTATTTTGCATAAATACATACACATTCTGAGCATCATTCTTTGGTTTTGGTGCTATAAAAACACGAATAACTCCCTTTTTTGATGGCTCATCAAATGCACTATATACAGGATACTCCTGTAATACCTCGTGTGATTGCTCACTGGCATTATACCATCTGAGAGTCCCAAATATGGCCTGCACTGATCACAAAACAACCAATGTAGAGGAAAAAACAAGCAGAAAAACTCCGACAAAAGATGACTTATTTAAAGAGATCATACACGAGATTAATAATACCGTTCACCATAAGAGTTGCCGCTATCATAAAGAGAAATCACAAGAGAACAGAAATGACTTTTGACTTGGCACTTTCTTTTGCTTCAGCATTCATAGGCATCACCAGTACGAGACCAATCCATACCAGTAAACCGATAGCTACAACTGCAGTTACTTTTTGAACTCGACCAATAATGGTCGACATAATGGTACGAAAATCTCACTCTGCAGTGGTCACCTTCAGATCCAAGTCAGAATCTGGCTTGACACCTATACTGGGATTACATTTTTTGAAATCCTGTAGGATATCACCACCACTAAATTCACATTTCCCTGCATACACATTTGGGAGTCAGATTTCAGAAAAAATCATGAGCAATAAGAGAGGGATGAGTCAGAAAAATTTTATCATAATCGGATATTTACAATGAGTTGAATAAGGACATACGCAAATGGTATCAGTGCGAGACCGATGATAATATAAATCAATGAATGCACAGAAGAATGCATTTCCTCTATACTTCCTGGTGCCCAGAGCATTTTCGCCCCTACATATACGAGATAAGCAACTGCTATGATACCTATGAGCATAAATATCCAATTTTGGACCTCTTTCCCTATATTGACATAGTCAACTTCTCTATCACTTTCGACATTTGGTACCATTTCTTGGACAGCCCCATTGAGATTATCTTGCAGGCCAGACTCTGCATACAGAGCTGTACCAAAGAAAATGAGAGATATAATAAAGATTTTGTGGAGCATATATTAAAATTTTATAGTGGTTGGAACAAGATCAACCAGCGAAATAAGTGCCCATGCACTGAGAGCTAGCACAAGACCAATGATTATAGCCATGAGGTATTTTTTCGCATTTTGAGTTTTTTCTTCTTCTCCGAGAGACATAATATAGAGAATGCCTACGAGACACACACCGATAACACTCACAATAGCGGTAATATCCTGGAGAGTTGTAACGGTCGAAGTGAGCAACTTTGTCACGCTCGACACTCCTTGTCCCGGTTTGATACTTTCTCAAGGGAGGTCATGATTACCATCAAAGATTTTTGAAAGACCTTCACCTGATGCTGCAAGAGCATCAAGAGACCAAGCAAGTATTATATATCCAATATATTTCATAAAACAGTGATTATTACATACGCCAAGAGTCAAAAGAGAAGTCCCATAAGAGCATCTTTGATGATACCTTTTCCTTTTTCTGTTTGATCTGCACTCGCACCACCGAGTACCATGTGAAAGCCACCAAGTAGCAGCATAGTAACAGCTCCTATAGCCATGAGAGTCGTGAGAAGCGGTATCATAGCGATGATATAGTCTTTGACATTGACAATCCCATTATCAGTCGATATGGTCTTTGGTGTGGGAAAAATTTCACTTAAGGGAAAATGAAAGTCTACTCCTCCCATTCATCATTTTTCTCTATTCCCTCAGATTCAATCTGTCAAACCCACAGAATAAACTTTTGCGCTTTCTAGAGAGCCCACCAGCCAAAATAGTATATAGAGACATCTTTTCATAGATCTATATTGCCACATTTCTGCATAGATTGCAAAAAAAATGATTGCAAAAAAATGACTTTTCACTAAACTCACGGGGTCCATAAATTTTCTTATGAATTCTGTTATTCTGATTTCTGCAATTATATTGATTGCTCTCGTGCTTCTCCAGGTCCGCGATGGCGGCCTCAACGTGACGACCAGCAGTACCCTCCAGGCGCCTATCGAACGTCGTGGTCCAGCAAAAACTCTCCACATAGCTACAATTCTTGTGTGAATCATCTTTGTTGGTGGCTGTATAGTATCGTTTTTGTCCTAAAAATCTCCTTTCTCTTATGAGAATTTATTCAGAAATAAAAAAATACCTCCTCTTTCTCGTGGGGTTCTTTTGTCTCATCATCGCAGCACATATAGTATTGCTCTACCTCTATCATGATGCTCAGAAATACCCACTTCCTGGTGGCACTATCAATATAGGGATGGCAGGAAAGACGCCCGATCTCAATATACTTCATTTTGATACGAAAATAGAGAATGATCCAAATGACACAGTGCTTCGATTTGTATACAGAGGATTGTTGCGTTTTTCTCCAACAGATAAAAAAATAATACCTGACTTAGCAACCTGTACTACTGACACTTTTCCAGTAGTCCGATGTACACTGAATCAAAATGCTCTCTGGAGTGATGGAGCGAGCATGAAAACAGAGGATATACTCGCAACATACGCACTTTTTCGAGAAAAAGCAGTCAATGAATACACACGTTCTCAGCTTGGACTGATAGAAGTATCAGAAGATACTGGGGATGTCATTTTCCGTTTTAAAACTCGTGATGCCACCTCTATAGAAGCACTATTTTTGCCTATTCTCAGAAAAAAAGACATAGCAGACGATTGGACTGGAACTCTCAAGGAAATACTCTCCTTTAGTGGTCCTTATGTATACACAACCAAACAAGAGAAAAAGGAGACAGTTTTTCTCACACGAAACCCCTACTATACACATACCAACAGACCATTCTATTTTGACCAAGTCCGTTTTTGATTTTGACTCACCAACAAGGATATCACGCGTACCATCAATCCTGATATGCTCCTCTCAGATACACCCCTAGAATCAAAGAATGGCTGATCTCACTCCTATATTCGACCAGTATTCTATGGTGCCTTTCTCAATACAAATTCCCTCCCTATATCTCTCAGAAAAACTCTCTATACAGATATTCTTGGGACGCTTGATGCTAAAGAAGCAACTATTATGCCAGAGGAGAATGTATTTCTCGGAGATATCCCGAGTACACCTCGTGTCACGACCGAAAATGCATTTTTTCAAACTGTATTTTCTCTTGGATATAGTTTTGGTGGAACTTTTCAGGCACCAGAAAAATCTGCAAAAGATGTGCCAAAAAAAGTCCTCAAATATGTCACAGCACCAGAAAATGTCACGCCTAGTTTCCTCTCTATACCGAGCTTTGATATACGTGGTACTGCTCCAGTTGGCACAACAAAGGTGATAGTAAATGACTACACATTGAAGAATTTTTCTTCCCGTAAACGTACATTTAGTTACACAGCAAAAAAGGAATTCTGAAATCTCATAACAGGTCAAAATCTGTACCGTGTCTCCTTTTACAACGGAGTAAAAGTGCTCGCAGAAGAAACACTCATCATCTATCACTCTACTGACCAAAACAACCTCAATACGCTCAAAACAGAATGGGAAAAAAATAATATGCCTGAACCAGAACCAGTCATCTTGCCAAAAGACTTAGATCCAAAGAAACTCTATAACCGTCAATGAAAGCTGTTAGCTTTCCGTATCGTACTTCAATCAGAAAATCCATATCTTTCACGACTCGCAAATGCTACTGCTAATAAGCTCAGAGAATTTGGTACAGACGTAGCAATCGAAGAGCTCTCACTCGCTGATATCAAAAAAAATCTCGCTGATCCAACTTTTTCCTATGATATACTCTTTAGTGGGGTTCATCTCGGTCTTTTTTATTACAATGTATGACCATTTTTGCACTCAAGTCATATAAAATCATGATATAACCTTATCCGTCTCAAAGAGAGCAATCTCGACTCACTCCTCTCACGATTGACTGATCGTCTCTACTATAATACACCAGATAAACTCCGAGACTTACAAATTGGTATCCAAAAAATATTGGAACGAGAATCTGCTATTTTTGTCTTTGGATCTCCTTATGAATATGTAGGAACCAAAAACACTATTCTCGGGCTCAAAATACCTGAATTCATAGCCGGCAGAGAGATGACTGTCGATATAGTATCCCGTGGATACTTCAAGGAAGGATTCAAACGTTCTGATGAAACAAAACACATAGTTTGATTTTTTGAATGGTTAAAAAATGCACTCTTCCCCTCTACATAATCATCTCGCTGAAGCGTGGAAGCTTACACTGAACGGGCAAAAAATTCGTCGTTTCAATTTTTGGGGCTCATTGTTTGATACACTCATGCTCTCTGGCACGCTCATCTACCAAATTGGGAGTATATGGTTGGATATTATGCAAGAAACATCTGATTTTTTTTCGTGGATACGAAATTTTGCTACATCCCTCATTGGCACACATTGAGTACCCTTTATCACGAGTTTGCTCATAATTGGGTTAGCATATGTTCTGATGAATTTTCTGGTCAAAAATGTATTTAATGCTGGGCTTATATATCTTATTAGGGCTTATAATAATCAAAATGAGCGCCAGTATCGTATCATGCCTGCTCTGACTTTCTGATGGAAGAAGTCTGTCAAACTCGCTGAATACCATGCATTGCTTTTTTGGTCAAAGCCAGTCTATATTTTCTACATACTTTTTTGGTGATACCGATTCCTAAGTGGCAACTGGGCACTTATTGGAATTATTGCATGTATCTTTCTCGTAGCTCTCGTCCTCACACGCTTCTTTTTTGAATATGCGAAATATTTTATTATTATCAACGATGCTGGCATTTTTGAAGCACTCAGCCTCTCCATGACTATGACACTTGAAAATATCAATGTTACCTGGAGGATATTTTTTTCGCTCATCCTGGTCTACATGAGAGAAATAATACTGCTCGCAGGTATCTTTACTCTGCCTTTTGTGATTAGTTGGTTTTTAGCATTTGGTATGGCACCAGTGTTTTTACAAGGTGTATTTATTCTAATATGACTAGTATATTTACTCTTTTTGATTATAGTCTCGGCGATGAATTCTGTCATAGAGCTCTTCGTGGAAACACTCTGGTACTCTGTTTTTCGAGAAAACCTCCAACAAGATGCTCCTGCTCACCACGAAGCACATTCATCTCACTCAAACCATCACTAATTTTTTTTCTATGGATGCCTCCCTTACTTCCCTTGCGCAATGATTTTTTGAATCACTTGGTATTGAATTTTCTGGATTAGAAATACTCACAAACGATGCTGAAAATCATATCTATACCATTAAAATCTCCACAACAGACTCCCCTCTTCTCATCGGTCCTCATGGTCGAACGATGGAAGAAACACAATCGCTCCTCATACAAATGGCAGAGAAAATAACTGGTGTGCGCTGTATTATCCATCTAGAAATCAATGACTATCTGGCAGAGAAACAAAAACGTCTCTTCTCTATTGTCGATAGAAAAGCAGAACTTGCACGAAAAAATGGTATCGATCAGGTCATCTACGAACTGTCAGGGTACGAGAGGAAACAAGTACATGCCTACATCAGTGAAACCTATCCAGATATCGTGACAAAAAGCATCGATGGAGAAAAATGACGAGAGCTGCACGTCATGCTCAAAGAAGGTATTGCACCTCTGGGAGATACAGCTACAAGCACTTCTCATATATCACGTTCATCAGATACGACAGCCGATCTCGCTGCACTTGATCTCGAAGGCACCAATATATAATCACTCACTTTCCCATGAAAAAAATTATCATTACACTCTTACTTCTTGTTGCTTTTTGGGCTGCTGTTCCCTGGTCACAGGTTGGTCTTCCAATCCTCGACAGTAAGCTCAGTGATTACAAGCTCGGTCTTGATCTTCATGGTGGAGTAGAACTCGACTATCTCGTTGACTTTAGTAATACTCCCGACATAACAGTGGAGAGAAAAACTCAGATTATCGAAGATATGAAAACCATTCTCGATGGGCGTGTACGGAGGATAGGTACGACAGAACCAACGCTCAATACTGCATTTTATGGTGATGAAACGCATATCATCGTCCAAATCCCTACTCCAAATAGTCATGATAAGCTCGATCCTGTTGAGAGACAGAGAAAAGATGCAGAATTCATCGCAGAAGCAAAAGCAGTTATTGGGCAAGTAATAAAAATCCAGTTCAAAGAACCACGACCTGAAAATGAGTTTCAAGATCTCCTCAAGAAAAGAAAAAGTGTCATAGACGCAGTCAGTTCGTCTTTTGCAGGAAAAACAATACCATTTGATGCGTGGAGCCAGAAGGTAGCGGACAATTATGAAAATGTTTTTTCTCTGAAAAATGCAGAAATTCAAGCACTCGTAGGCAAAGAAACGCTTCAACTCTCCGATTTAAAATTACTCTTCTCCCTTGAGTGAGTAAAGCTTGGTCAAAAATGATTTTCAGGAAAGATCGCTCCCGTGACTCTGGGAAATAGAAAATGAACTGGCTTTGTGTCTATAGATACTCTTAATAGCAAAACTCTCTCTGAGGCAAGTCCTATCACTGCAAAAATACTTTTCGTCGATGATGAACCTCTGAAATTTCGACCAGCACTCGGTAAAAATAACCAGATTCTCGATGAAAAACATCTCATCAATACTATCCCTACCCCTGACCCTACGACAGGACAGTATGTAGTCAATCTCATATTTGATGCAGAAGGACAAAAAATGTTTGGTGATATCACTGAGAAAAATGCTGGGGGTGTCATTGCTATCTTTCTCGGTAATCAACTCCTCACAGCTCCAAATGTCTCATGACGTATTGATGGAAATGCGATTATCACATCCGGATGAGAACAAGATAGTAAAACATGGGCGACGAACCTCAGTCAAAATATCAATGAGGGTATTGTTCCGGTTGGTATCTACGAACATAGTGAGCGAACCATTGGTCCGAATCTCGGAGAAACATCCCTTAAAAAACTCATTCTCAGTGGAGTGATGGGTCTTATTTTAATCTGTGCTTTTTTACTCTGGAGATATGGGATTTCTGGTATCGTTGCAGGTGTATCTCTCATCATCTATCTCATTGTCGTTCTATGACTTGTGAGAATTATCGGTGTCACGCTGACACTCTCTGGCGTCGCTGGTATCGTCCTCTCTCTTGGTATCGCTATTGATAGCAATATTCTTCTTCTTGAGCGTGTAAGGGATTTCCTCTGACAGGGAAAAGATACACCCACAGCCCTCAAGCTTGGTTTCAGGGAAGCATGGTCTGCTGTATGGGATAGCAACCTCACTGGGCTCCTCGTCGGTCTTGTACTCTGGTGGATGGGTGTGAGTCTTGTAAAAGGATTTGGTCAGTCAACTGTCCTGGGAATAATCGTGAGTCTTTTTGTAGTTAAGTTTATCTGTATTCCTCTCACTATCTGGCTCAGGAATAAGATTGGCTAAAAAGTTTACTCAGTTCCTCTCTTAGCATTTAGTTTTTTAGTTCTTGGTCTTGGAAGTTAGTACACTAATTTTCGATAGCACTCCTCGCATACGACTTTCTCTGGTCTGTCTGGAGAGTAGGTAGTAGTGATGTCTTTCTGACATTCAGAGCAAGTTCTCTCGTAGAGCGTTCGTGGGTTTCTCATGTCCATTCTCTCTTTATGTCTCTGGTCGGGATGTTTTGTTGGAATAGGAAGTTTATTTTCTATGTAGAAAGCCAGTTCTTGTTTGATGATCTTAAATGGTTTCTTTGTGACATTACAGACTATGATTCAGTTAAGAAGGGCATCAATATTCTTTTGCGCAGTTTCAAATCAGACAACTTTTTCATCATACTGATTGATGGGAAGTGGTTGTAGAGAAGTTCCTTCAAATACTTTTTCAGGAGCATCATACCAGTTCCATCATTGTTCTTGTACTTGTTCTTTGGTCATCGGAAAGTATTCTTGTGCTACTGTTTCATTGTATCCAAATGGAGAAAGTTCATGAGGGAAGAATTCTCACCATTCGCCTGTACTTCTCATATGGTCGATGATTTTTCCACAGAGCTGTTCGTATTCTTGGGCGGAGTAGGGTTTGTTGAGGATGCAGTTTTTACCATGCTTGAGAGAAATACTCCCAAAACATTGTATACATGACTGGCAATAATGCAGATAAAAACTCTCCGATGATCACCAAGGATAGGCACTAAAGCCAACATTATCTGCCGGAAAAGGACTGAGACACTCGAGACACCACTCAGCTATCGTATAATTACAATCATAGGAATTTTTACCACCTCTACCCGTAGACACATATCTGAGATTTTCACCTTCTGTAAAATTAAAACATGAAAAACAATTCGAACAAGTATTGAGATAATCACCAATGCAATTTTCATTTTTTATACCTCTGAGTGCTCTGTGCGATATACTGAGAAGCATTTCCTGAAATCTCTTTTTAAGTAAATTCAAATGATTTTGAAGGGATATTTTTTGTTTTTCCAGTTCATATTCTTCTGGTGCATACTGCTTGTTGTGTATACAATAGCTCTTCGAGCGAAGATTGAAACAAAATAAACAATGAAGACAGCTTTTACAATCATAGCAAAAAAGACATTGCTGGCAGTCATCAAGATCCTGTGAAAACAAACAATGATAGCTCCTATGAACATCAGTAATCTGATAACAATATTCAGAATTATTCGCATGATAAAAATCAAGACAACTTTTCGAACCATTTCATTGATAGCCATAAAAAAGTTCCTCTCAAGTGATAGTTGAGATAACCAAATAACAATTCTTGAGATCAGCCGAATGAAGTGAATAATCACTGTTCTCGAGATTGCGACCAAGCGTTGCTGGTAATGGCACTTTATTTGAAAGTTCTCAAAACTGATCAAAAAAATTTCGAGAAAAATCATATGTTTGTCCAAAATCTACCGGAGACCAATCATCACTCCACCAGACTTTTGCATCATAGACAGGAAACTCTTTTTCTCCTGAATACATAGACACTATCTCCTTCCCTGATTTATCACAATTTTTCTTATAGAGTTTTTGCTCGTTTCTCCATGAAAGTCGTCTCTTCTGTCTCTCTTCAGGACACAGTGTCGGACTCGGAATGGCATATTTCTTTCAAGCAAACACTGGAGAAATTTTATCATAAAATTCCAGGTCTTTATCGGTGACAAAAAATTCTTTTCCAGAGAGAAGACAGCGTTTGGTTTCAATAATTCTCTCTCAAAGAGGTACTATCATACTATTGAGCTGTGAAAGTCTCGATAATTTTTTGTACTACAGGATGATTGATATTAAGGGCTTCGATTTTGACAGAAGAACCATTGAGGAGGAGATATGCTGAAGTACCTGCTGGATCAAAATACTTTGTAGCATTTTGAAGTTCAGGAAGAATTTTTTTACCATAAAAATAGACACGAACAGCTGCATCCGTCAGAGTCGCTGGGTCTTCTTTTCCTATACCTACTGTATGAATAGCGCCATTTTCTCCAGGAAATGCTGAAAAATAAACATTAGCTGGCATTTCAAAACCATATTTGAATCGAGAACTATCGTAGCGGATGACTTTATCAGTAGGATTCTTTGGAAGATTTGGATCAATAGTACTGTTAGTAATAATCGGCTGTGCAGGAACTATCTCAGGAGGAGTTGAAGTATCTATACTCGATATATCTTCTGGAGTACTTTCTTCTTCTGAAGTAATCTCTTCAGGGACGATGACTGGGACAACTGTTTTTACTTCCGGTATGATAGGATTTGCAGAATCACGTACTGGACGCATAGAGCCCCACTGCATACCGACCCAGAATCATCCGACGATGATCAACACAAGAAGGATAAATTGAGGAAAAGATTTCATATAAAGAAAGGGTTATTTTTTACGAGGAAGTTTGTCAGTGACCCGACGAATCATCTCTGTTGGGATATGATCAATGACTGAAAAAGCATCTTGAAATTTCTCTATCGTATGTGCAAACCTGTCAGCTACGCGAGACATATGAGCCAATCGACGAAGTATGATGATAAGATAAATACCAGCTCCAGCGATGATAATCGTGGATACTACGATGAGAATGTCGAGAGAAGTCAGAGAAGTCATACCATCTATTTTAGAGAAAAGAGAAAAGAGGAAAGAGAAAAGAGATGGATTATTTATGATTTCATATTTTCATATTGAAAACGCACACCTTTATCATACTATCACTGCATTATGGAGCATGCATCTCTCAGACATATTCTCGCGCAGCTCCCTTTTCTAAAAAAATTAGTAGAGCAAGAAGGTCAAAAAAGTATATTTGACTATGCCCAAGCACATTATCACGCAAGAGAATGAGCTGATCCAATCAAAAAAAAGAGAAAGGAAGAATTAGTAGATATTATGTTTTCCTATGCTTCAAGAGAGTTTGATCCATCTATGGCAGAGAAAGTCAGGGAAAGCTTAACGAAAAATTATATCGTATCAACTGCCGAGCATATGGGACCCCTGGGGCATCCATTTTTTTTTCAATCTGCACTCCTTCGTGGACTGGTAAATTCTGATGTATCAATCGTCAATCTCTGTACAAGCCATGTCAGCTTGGGAAATTCTTCCTATCCACGAGGTATCGTATTTCATGGTGACGGGTGATATGCACCCCAAGAATATCTCCACCTCCCCTTTTTCTCTGCAAGCAAGAGAATGTCTCCTGTATTTGAATTTCCGAGCTATACAATCGATTCAATTAAAAAACATACCTTCCCTCGTCTCACATCATTTTTTCATCAACATTTTATAACTGAAGCATCCTATCTGGCTATCATGCAATTTTTGGAAAAAATCATATTACATGATGATATCGTAATAGAGAAAAATTATTCAAAACAACTTACGAGAATTAATCATCTTTGGTGGTCTGAGCTCTTTCCTGATTTGCCTGATTTTATCCCTCTCGATGCTGAAAGTATCGTCTCTGAAATCCTCATTGCCCATCTCCATGAAAATACGATACTGACACAGATGATGACACATGCAAACATACAGCCATATATAGAACAATATTTCAATGGTATTTCATGTTGTTTTGACCTCGTAGACCATACAGGAACCTATCTATTTTGGTATCTCGACGAGAACAATAATAGACATGCACTCTGGAGAGAAGGTGATGAACTGGTTAGTACCTATAATGTTTTTCGGATAAAGATGCAACATGAGGAAATATTATACCACCTCAACCAACATCATCTGATTCCTTCTGGACTACTCATCTACACGACACTCTCTTGTTACTATGGCGTGACATGTTTAGGAGGGTTCGCTCAGGGAAACTATCTCTCAAAAATACAAGAAGCATACTCAATGCTTACGGTAGTATGAAATTCCTGAGAAGAAAATTATTCGATTCAATCACCTCTACTTAATGAAGATATGGTTTTTTTGATTTCATGAAAAGGGCAAATCCTAACAATGATGGATATTCAGATGATTTGAACACCTCTTGAGAGACAGAAAATGCTTGAATTCGCACAAAAAATGAATATACAATGAACAATCTCTCTGATGGCACCAGAAATTACGCGGTGTCTGTAATTACTAGAGTGCAATACACTCTTATTCGTCAAGTACCTTTATAGTAAAAAGCATTGTATTTCTCAGCTAAATCAGGTAATCTAGGGATAAAATTGTTTTCTTATGAAACGTCTCTTCTCATCACTCACACTCATTGCTCTCTTTGCATCAAACCTTTCGCCTCTTACGCTTGCTCAAGCAGCTCCATCAGAATTAAAAGATTTTCAGATCACTGCGCCCACAGAAGTCATAATCAACGAAGCTTTTGACGTCAAAATCACAGCACTCGATGCTGCAGGGAAAAAACTCGAAAAATACGAATGAACTATATTCTTTGATACTGATAGCAATCCAGCAGACATAGTCATGCCCGGAGAAGAATGAGAATATCAATTCACACTCAACGATCAGGGAGAACATACTTTTCAAAAAGGATTTACGCTTAAAAAAGCAGGTAAATATAGTATTACGGTCTTTGAGCTCGATACTGCTGAAGAAATAGAAAAAAAGTTTGATATCACTGCTGTATCAAAAGATGAACCTCCTCCAGTAAAATCAGATATTACCATCAAAGAACCGAGTTCAAATACGACAGTCTCAACAAAAACTATCACCGTCAGTGGTACATCAAAACCAACCAGCGCTATCAATATCAAACTCAATGGAGCAAAAGTAAAGTCAGCACAGACAGACCAAAGTGGAAATTTTTCTGTTGAAATCGGTGAACTCAAATCAAATGATAATGTTATCATCGCAGAAGTCCTCGACGGTACTGGGGCAGTTGCTGGTACTTCCGCTCCTGTTGCGATAAAATATAGTGTCAATAAACCAAAACTCACCTCCCTTATCATCAAAGAAGGTGATGAATTTTTTGTCGGAAGCAGTATCACTTTTGTAGGTGTGTGAGATCCCAATCTCAAATCTGTGCAAATAAAAATTGGCGACAAAGTAACTCCCCTGGGAGAAGATAAAAATAAGCTCTGAACGTATACTGGGGTGTTTAAGACGTCGGATTTTGAAGGAGAATTTAAAGCCACTGCTGTCCTCGAGTCTCAGCTCGGTGAAAAAGCAGAACAACCAGATATGAGGAAATTTAGGACCGTGACTGCGAAAATCGAAAATGTCAAAATAAAAACGACAACTGATAAGAAAGTAGAGTTTACGTGGGAACTCAAGCCCGATTTGGATAAAATAGAATTTTTCAAAATCAAATATGGTACAGTGCCTGGTGAATACCCAAAAGAAGTGGTCACGAGTGCAAAATCTGTTATCAAAAAAGAAAATACATTTACATGGTATATACCCGGTATTCCTGCAGGAGAATACTTCTCTACCATTATTGCTCTCGATGCTGATAAAAAAGATACAGCTATCAATTCTGGAGAGCAAACATTTGCTATTACTCTTGATGCTGCGCCTACGTGTTTTATAGAGAAGATCAGTGGTATCCGAGTCGATAAAGCTGGCTCCACCTACTCTATCATTCACTGGGATAAGCTCAAAGATGCTACTGCATACCAAGTATTTAAAAAAGATGCCTCAGGAGAGTTTGCGATGATTGATGAGGTCACGACAAATCAGTTCCGTATCAATGTCGACATGAGCTCAAAAGAAACGGTCTATGAAGACTTCCGTATCCGCGGAATTTGTAAAAATGGTGATTTTGTCGGAGAAGGAGATTTTTCAGAAAGCGTCGCAGTCCCGACTGGTCCTGAAATGATTATCTTCTTTGCGCTCTTTATGGCTTCAGGAATAGCATTTATACTCGTGAGAAGAGGGTATCTGGATTAAATCATTTTCAAGAGAGAATCTAAAAACACTCGGGGAGTGAAAACCAACCAACAGATCCATTGAGATGTCCACCATTTTTTATCAGTATCAGTGGGGAGTTGAGAGTATCTGCTAAATACACTGCTTGCTCTACTGGTACAAGTTGATCATTATCACCATGGATAACTATAAACTGCTTTGCTGACTTTCTTATTTTTCCAAAATCAAATTCACTCTCTAAAAAAGAATGAAGTTTCCTGTTTGTATTCTTTTCAGAAGGTGATGATACCAGAATAACTCAGTAAATATTTTTATTGTTTGTTTTTTCGAGAAATCTGAGAATGACTGGTCCACCAAGTGAATGACCGATGAGATATATTTCATCATTTTCATTTCTTTCAACATGTCTCGAAATTTCTTCAACCCACTCTCAACAGAGAGGATTATCTGGATTTGGCATAGAAAGAGCACAGGCGTACACGTCATGTTGTTCTAGCTCAGCCATGAGCCAAGGTCTCCATCCTCCATTTGGACTTCCTTCAAAACCATGAATGATGAAAACTTTTTTCATTTTATTTTCTAGAAAAATGGTGCCCAAGGAGGGACTCGAACCCTCACACCTTGCGGAACAGGCTTCTGAAACCTGCGTGTCTACCATTTCACCACCTGGGCATGTAAATAAAAACCAAATAGTAAACACTAAATACTAAGAAACGATTTTTATGATGAATTCTGTTCTTAGTTTTTAGTTCTTTTAATTCTTAGCATTCAGAAAATGGTGCTCGCGGATGGGATCGAACCATCGACCTTTAGCTTAGAAGGCTACTGCTCTTCCACTGAGCTACGCGAGCACGTATTAGTGCGAAAGTGATTATAAGAGTATTTGCATGCAATCAAGAAAAAACCACTCCCGAAAGAGTGGTTTTTTGAAAATCAAAATTTTCCTATAACCCAAAGTCTTGCAAAAATGCTACAACACCCTTCTTTGACATAGTGCGAATCGCAGCAGCAGAGAGTCTCATACGATAAATCATACCGTCACGAGGATCACGAATATTTTTATAGTGAAGATTCACCATAAAATTACGCTTTGTACGACGTACAGAGTGAGAGACTTTGTTTCCACTTCCAGTGGTTTTTCATGTATAGACACAAACGCGTGGCATAGTAAAAGAGGTAATATAATTAGGCAGCGGCGACAATAGCAATATCAACACCGACTCCTGAAGGGAGATTGAGTTTTTGAAGCGTTTCAAGTGTCTCTGGAGTTGGCTCGTTGATGAGGAGGAGGCGTCTGTGACGACGAATCTCAAATTGTTCACGTGCATTTTTGTTCACAAATGTCGATCGATTGAGTGTGAATTTTTCTATCTTTGTTGGGAGGGGAATAGGGCCAACTGTTTGGGATCCTGTATCTTTCGCAGCACTGATAATCTTTTTCACTGCCTCGTCGACGACACGATGTTCAAATGCTTTGACAGAAATCTTGAGCGTTTCTCGACGAGATACCTTTGTCTCTTTTACTGCTTTGGAAGGAGATACCTTTTCTGATACTTCTTTCTTCACCGTAGAAGGAGCTTTTTTAGTAACTTTTGGAGTTTCTTTGGGAGCGGATTTTGCTTTTACTTGAGTAGACATAACGATTAATCGAGAATTTTTGTGATAATACCAGAACCAACAGTTTTACCACCTTCACGGATAGCAAAACGGAGTTGATTTTCCATAGCGATACCACACCCGAGCTCTACGAGGAACTTGATGTTGTCACCAGGCATAACCATTTCGACACCAGCTGGGAGCTCAATAGCACCAGTTACATCTGTTGTTCGGAAATAGAATTGTGGCTTGTACCCCTTAAAGAAAGGAGTGTGTCGTCCGCCTTCTTCTTTCTTGAGGACGTAGACTTCAGCTTCAAATTTCTTGTGTGGCTTGATAGACCCTGGTTTTGACATTACTTGTCCTCTCTCGATTTGTTCACGTTCGATACCTCGGAGGAGGATACCAGCGTTATCACCTGCCTGACCTTGACCAAGTTGTTTTTTGAACATCTCGACACCGGTAACGACAGATTTTTGTGTATCACGGATACCGACGATTTCGACTTCATCATTGATTTTGACGATACCTTGTTCGATACGACCTGTTGCTACAGTACCACGACCCTTGATAGAAAATACATCTTCGATAGACATGAGAAATGGCTTGTCGAGTTCACGAACTGGCTCTTCGATATAACTGTCGAGAGCATCGAGAAGATCTCGAACACCTTTTGAAGCAGCTTCATCTTTTGGATTTTGAAGAGCAGTGAAAGCAGAGCCACGAACAACTGGAGCATTGTCACCATCAAAGCCATATTTTGAGAGAAGTTCACGAACTTCCATTTCGACGAGATCAGTGAGCTCTGGATCAGCGATATCACACTTATTGAGGAATACGACGATACGAGCAACACCGACTTGAGAAGCGAGGAGAACATGCTCACGAGTCTGAGGCATCACACCATCAACAGCAGAAACAACGAGAATAGCACCATCCATCTGAGCAGCACCTGTAATCATGTTTTTGACATAATCAGCATGTCCTGGACAGTCAACGTGTGCATAGTGTCGGAGTGGAGACTCGTATTCTACATGTGAAGTTGAAATTGTAATGATCTTATCAGAACCAGCACGAGCTGTACCACCTTTTGCAATATCTGCATAGGATACGCCTGAACCACCGACAGCAGTGAGAGCAGCAGTAAGGGTAGTCTTTCCATGATCGATATGACCAATGGTACCAACGTTAACGTGTGGCTTTGTTCGTAGAAAATCAGCCATAAGGGAAAAATAAAGGAATTAAAAAAGTAGGGGTATTATAGAGAAAAGAAGTATATTTCAAATAATTTTTCAATTATTTCTTCTTTTTTGCTTTTCGGACTTTTTTTTCGATGCGGACAAGTGCCGAACGAAGCTTTCGATGTCGTGATCCTGAGAGACGTACCATATTACAAATTAAGAATTAGGAGAAATACGCGAATCGCATTTCAGGTGGAGAATTAACTTTTAATCAAACTAGAGAGTCCCATTTTCTTCATACGAGCAGTAGCTTTTACCATGGCATCAGCGAGCCATGCAGTCTTTCCTTCATGTTTTTCACGACGAAGAAGTTTCTCATATGTCTTCTGAGCATTAGTCAGTTTGTCTCCAGTAATAGATCGTCTTTTACTGACAATATAAATCATATTTCGAGGACGTTTTCAAAAGCCAGTCATACAACGGAAGTTAAAAGTAAAAGTAAAAATGGCTTAACCATGAGTAAGTTCAGTATCGTCCATGCTTCGCTCTAGAGAGCTACGCAGGACATTCTACTACTTCTCATTGGCTGTGCCATTCGAAGTTCGCTTTAGCGAACGTAGAATGGTGGAGTCTAAGGGAGTCGAACCCTTGACCTCCTCGGTGCAAGCGAGGCGCTCTAGCCAACTGAGCTAAGACCCCATACGAATGTGTAAAACGTTGAACGTTAATCGTTTTTCGTTTGACACAAATCTTTGATACAGACGAGTGGGCCAGAGCAAATCGGTAGTAAAACGTTTAACTTTTAACGATGAACGTTTAACGATTTTTCTGGCGGGAGCGACGGGACTCGAACCCGCGACCTCCTCCGTGACAGGGAGGCGCTCTAACCAGCTGAGCTACGCCCCCTCACCTATGTCAAAGTGACGGGAGTATAAATAAAATATATGGTTATGCAAATTTTTTTCTGTTTTCAAGATATATCTGTTTTTGATGCATTTTTTTATTCACAAAAAATATTCAAAATACTCTTCTGCAATCTCCTTGTCTGAAAATGACTCATACTCCCCAGATACGACTCCATCTGTTGCTGAAATCTGAGGAGATCAGTATTTTCTCGTCGTTGAATACATTCATACATATTCTTCTTCGTCCGATTTCCGATATACGTTCTCCACGGTTTGATATATGCTCCGAGAAACAGAATACCCTGTTCGCAAAAATTGAGGATTATTTTGTCTGGATGGAGTGTGAGTTGGAGTTTGTCATGAAGAAAGTGGCGAATCTCCACTATCACATTTTCGAGTATTGCTCGCTCTGGATGAAAAAATATCATATCATCCATATAGCGACCGTAGTATTTCATCTTGAGTGTATGTTTTACAAAATGATCCAGCTCATGGAGGTAGAAATTGCCGAGCAGTTGACTGACCAAATCTCACAGAGGAAGTCATATTTCTGGCGGTGTAGAAAGGAGGGATTTATGCTTTGGAAAATCGGAATTGATAGTACCTGAAAAATGCGTTCGTGGATCGTGAAAAATGACAATTTTTAAAAGGTTCATAAGTACTCTCTCTCTCTCTCTCTGATTCCGTTATTTTAAGCAGTTCTGTTTGTCATCCCGTACAAGTTTTTTCATTGCTTTGCAGGGAAAAACGCGATACGGGATCCAGGCGGTCAAATATATCCTTATCCTTTTCAAGAAAATAATGCTCGCTATGCGTAGTAATATCCTGGATTCCACATCTTCGCTTTACTCCTATGGAGTATTCGCTCGTCTGGAATGACGAACACAGTAATCGTTCTATTTTCCCCCACAATCGCTCCTTCGGAATACTTCTAAAATACGAAGCAATATCCAGTTTGAGGACAAACGCTGGTTTCTGGTAATTCTGTGTGACTTGTCACACAAATTTCTCAGCTCTTCTGATTCCAAAAAGCGTGCCTCTCCCCTCCCGACCAGCGTAATTATCATAGATAAATATCTTCTCTAGTTGTGGTCGAAGCCAGTTGGCCAAGAGATGATGGACGACACGATCACGGAAAGTGGGAACAAATATCTCTCGCATCACAGGATCCGTGACATAGATGAGTTTGTAGTGATCTTGTGTGTACGTACAAGAGATAATTTCGTGGTGAAGTTTGAGGCACTGTTTTTCATAGTGCTCTTCGAATCGAAGAGCGTCAGATGTACGCCTCTTGCGACGACGACAGTCAAAGTATGCCTGAAATATATCGGAAAGATGCATAGTATTCTGCAAAAGGACTCCATGACCATAGTGCTCATTGTCATCGTTGACTCAAGCGTCATCACGATTGACGTTCAGATAGTGCTGATCCAACCAAAGGTCAGCGTTGTGACCGACATTGTCGTGGTTGAGATCACCATCTGGATACGACCATGTTTATACCATTCTCAGATTCGATGAGAAATATTCGAAAATATCTCTCATCTTGTAAGTATTTTGTAGAACGAAGAAGTTCTTCAAAACGAATGGTCGATACATATTGGCTCACTCGCATCCACCGTGGCGGATGCGACTCTGGCCCCATCTATGATTTTTTCTCAGACATACTTTCGTGCCACGCAAAGAGTTGTTTGCTCGTTGATTCTACTTTTTCTGCCATAGTTGCAAATCGTTTCAGAGGTATCTCATGCAAGTCATGACCAATTCGCATAGCGAGACGATAGTCCTCAAGCGTATTCATGGCTTCGTGAATTTTGCTTCTACGGTCAGATTTTTCAAAAACTGCATTTGCTTGGGAAATACATCTCACTGTCTGAAATGCACTGTCACGTAGTGTCGTACCGAGAGTATACTTGGCATCTTTTGAAAATCACTTTGTCATCATGTAGGTCTCCATGAGGATACTATATGCCTCCTGATACACAGGAAGTCACTCGTGCATGACCATAATTTGTTGCTGAGAAAAAAGAAACCAAAGAATCTAAGTACCTAAGTATCGGATGATGTATCCTGCAAAAGGACTCCAAGACCATAGCGCCCATTGCCACCGTAGACCCAAGCGCCAAAACGACCGACGCCCAGATAGCGCTGATCCAACCAAAGGCCAGCGTAGTGACCGACACCGACGTGGTCGAGATCACCAACCGGATACGACCATGTGGTCAATGGAATACCAAACGCTTTGTGCATCTGACTACCAAATTTGGAAGCAATGCTCTGAGTAAGGGTACCATCTGCGAGTTTGACCTGTTTGCTTGAGAGTTGTTGTGCGTAGGTATTTGCACCATTTCTCGTGAAGTGCCATACGGATTTCATTCCTTCAAGGTTTACTTGCTGTTCTATCATGCCATCTTTTTTCCAAGTGACATTGGCTGGAGGATTGGCATTCACAAATGCTTGTGGATTGTATACAAATTTATGCTTTTTTCCTGGTGTATTTGGGTCTTCGTAGACAGCGAGCCAGACGCCGTCTGCTCGTGTCTCATACGTGAGACCAAGTTTTGCAAATTCTTGTGCTTCTTTCTGTGAAATATCTGGGGGACAGACGAGAGTTGGTATTGTTTCTGTTGGTTGTGATGTCAGAGCACCTGATGCTCATTCTTGAAATTGTTTCATTGTTTCTGAAAGTCCTGGATATTGTGCTTCCAGTTGTGCAATTTGATCTGGTGTGAGAACAATGGAACCTATTGGCTGAGATGATAGTGTAGGCATAGAATGTTATTTAAAAAATACTTTACAAGTATGTATTATTGTAATATTTTATGATTGTCAAATATTTCAAACTCCATTTTTTAGAAAAGTGAGGATACTTCAATCTATGATAAAAATCATCGGCATCCTCAATCTCTCCCCTGACTCCTTTTCTGACGGAAGGAGCTATTCGCTCGACGAGCTCAGAGATAGAATCCAAACTCTGATAGATAATGGAGCAGATGTTATCGATGTCGGTGCTGAGAGTACGGCTCCTGGCTCAAATCCTATTTCTCTCGAAGAAGAATTGGAGCGACTCGGAGATTTTTTTTCTCTCGTAGGGGAATTCCCTGATACAATTTTTTCCCTTGATACGAAAAAATCCCAAGTAGCAAAAATCGGTATAGAACATGGAATAAAGATTATCAACGATGTTTCAGGGGGAAGAAATAATGAAGCGATGATTCCTCTTATCGCATCACATCCAGAAATAAAGTATATACTCATGTATTGTAAGAATATAAATGGTCATGCTGATCAGGATGAAAATAAGAACCCTGAGGATATCATGAAGACGCTTGTACAATTTTTCGATGAGACGCTTGAGCGAATTCGTAGAGCAGGTGTTCATGACGAGCAAATCATTCTCGATCCTGGGATGGGGTCATTTATTAGTACCAACCCCCTTGATTCAGTGCAGGTTTTACAATCACTCTCTTTTCTCAAAGAACGGTATCATCTCCCAATACTTATAGGCACATCTCGGAAATGATTTCTGGGGAAGCTCAGTCCAGACAAGTGACCATGAGACCGTCTTGCAAGTTCTATTGTTTCGAGCTTATATGCGATGAATCAGTGAGCTGATTATGTACGAGTACATGATGTCTACGAGATGAGACAAGCAATTGAAATATGGAAAAAACTTTACTCAATGTAAATTCTTCTTATTATTTCAGTATGAATACACAACAACAACTCTTGAGTACAATCACAAAGTTTGATCTCAATCAAACAAAATTTTACCAAGCATGGTCAGCTGGTACTCTCAGTGACGAAGCACTCAAATGCTATGTCAATGAATATGGGAATTTTATCGGGCAACTCGCAAAAGGATGGATAACAGTTGGCGATCAGGCACAAGCTCAAATCGAAGAAACACACTACAATATATGGCAGGATGATTTTTGTCGTGCATTGGAGGTGAAAATCACTGAAGTAGCTCTCCCTGCAATAGCAGATCTCATCACAACGGCTGAATCAATGTTTTCACATAAAACTGAGGCACTCTGAGCACTCTATATCTTTATCGCTCAACAAGCGAGTACGAGTAAATCCAAAATCGAAGGCCTCCAAAAACATTACTCTCTCCCCTCTTTTAGCAAATCATATTTTGAGGAACATCTCGGGTCTGATATTTTAGCAGACAAATTGCTCAAGATGATCGAAACACTCACTCCAGAAGAACAAAAAGAAGTAGTAGCAGCAGCAAATATCTTTGGTGAAAAAATATTTTTTGCACTTGAGGGTATCTATGACGCATATTCACCTGCTGATTGTGTCCTCTAAATAGCGAACGCTATGAAATGACAGAAAAAAATATACCTGCTTGATAAATGGAAAAAACACATCGCTTCTTTTTTCTGGCTCAACCCCTGTGCCTGAGGGATTTGTACTCGTGAAAGCCACGGAAAAACAGAAATACTCTGCATCATCCATAAAGATGGATCCCTCATGCTCCCAAAATGACATATAAAAAAATGAGAAACGCCGCCAGAGGCAGCTCTCAGAGAATTTAGAGAGGAGACGGGAATTATATGAAGTGTATTGAGGGAAAAAATCGGCATCCTACGTGATAGGAAAAGGAGGAAAAAAATTACTTTTTATGCAATCGAATATATAAAGGAAGGTCCTCTCGGAGAACACGACGAAAAAACGGTGTGGGTAGATATCAGGCATGCTCTAAAAACCATGAAGCATAAAAGTGAATCACGTTTTCTCGAAAGATATTTTTCAGACAAATAGAAACTATACATTCTTTCTATCCCAAATTGCTCTGATAAGACGACTAATGCTCTGAATATTGAGGACAAAGAAGACCATAGTCCCAAAAAGAATTATTTTCCCCCAGGTCCCCAGAAAGATAGCGCCAAGTCAAAAACAAAAAGAAAAAAACATCACCAAATATCGCTGCATACGAGCACTGACCCCCCCACTCGTCATACGATGATGGAGATGGGTGAGATCGCCTTTCATCGGATTTTTACCTCATCGAATCCGTCCGAGAATCACATAAAATGCATCGATAAAATAGATACCAAGGACAATCGAAGCTGTAGCAATTTTTCAACCAGCGACGATAGAAAGTGTGGCTATCATAAACCCCAGAAACATAGTCCCCGCGTCTCAGACGATACACGCCCGACGAACATCAAAACGCCAAAAAACAAATAATGTCGGGATAAGAATCGATAAAAAAGAAAGAACAAAAATGGAATTATTCTGTGATGCAATGGTCGTATCTGTGAGATAGAGCTTGAGAGAAAGGCCTGCGAGAATAACACAGGTGACGAGACCTACACTTGATGTCATCGCTCGTCCATTATCACTCCAGTTAATCGCATTCATCACGAGCACATACCAGATAATGGTCGCCATGAGCGGTACGAGATAGATCGTATCCGTGCGGAAAGTCCACTGAAGAGCTTCAAATGTATCGAGAGAAATAATGCCCCCGAAAATATTACTCACATACCCTATCTTGATGGCTGTAAGACCAAAAAACACACCTAGTCCTACCTGAAAAAGAAGTCGAAACAATGGAGGAAGAGTTCTCTTCTGATCATCCCACGCCATAATCAAACTGGTCAAACCGCCTGCAATCAGAACGTAACAAGCTTTTTTGAAATCTGCATCTGCGACGGAAGAAAGTATCCAAGGTGACCAAAGAAGTAGGTTCAATACGAGGACAATTCCCCCAGGATACGGCAAGGGTGCTCTCCCCTGCTCGTGTGGATAGAGATGTGGTTTATCAACAAATGAATATTTCCGGAGTAAAAAAAAGACACCCCGAGTCACAAAAAACATGGTTATCCCAGCACTCAGTATAGTTATTCCAATAATAATGCTCTGCATATGGAGCTATTGTAGGTAATTTTTCACGGGAGCAACTCACAAAAATAATCCAATGATTCATCTATATTACTTTGCCAGATTTTTCCTCTCCTTCGCATAGTAGATCCCAACTGCCACGATAATAACCCCCAGAAGGACATAATTCACGTACTGCAAGATCACTTCATAATTTTCGACAGCGAAAATACCCAAGAGCAAGATGAGAACTGCCCAGAGTGACGAACCAACAATATTTGCAAACCAAAATCTCGCTCCAGACATCCGATGTGATCCTGCGATATAGGGAATAAATGAACGCAGGAGATTGTGAAATTTTCCTCAGACGATAAACCAGAATCCATTTTTCTGCATCTGTTTATCGAGCCAAGCAAGTTCACGAGGGCCAGCACCAAAGAATGCTCCATATTTTTTGAGTGTATCAGGGTTTCCATAATATCCCATGAAATACCCGAGAGCATTACCGAGACACGCTCCGAGCATAGCGAGGAGAGCCGCAAGAGGAAATATAGACCATTCTTTTGCGACAAAAAATCCACCAACAAGAATCATCATGTTCATACCAGGAACAACAGCTCCCACAAAAGGAAATGACTCAGCCATAGCTGTCACAAAAAGGATGAAATAATTCCAATTTCCCCACGACTTGATCTGAACACCAATCCAATCAATGACTGACCGAATCGTCTCAGGTTGAAAAAATGAGAGCAATAGAATAACGATCATCAACGTCACAAATATGACATGCAGTGCACTCAGGAGGGAAGACAAGATTTTTTGTAACAATTTTTTGTTCATGCCAGTGAGTATAGAGAGAAAATGAGAAAGTATACTCCTTCGCTTAAATATTTTTAAATCGTGTTATACTGCATAGCTTTTATGTATGAAAGCTACGGAAGTATTGAGAATGAAGACATAAAAAGCGTCGCAGTATAAAAAAATCCCACCTGGTGGGGTGGGAAGCTATTTTGATTATCATCTTTTATATCTTTCTTCGTAAGGAATATCTAAAAATTTGTCGCGTGCCATTTCATAAAGTTGATCTAATTGGTCTATATAGGGCTTGATATATTTATCATAAATAAGGTCATATGTTCTATCAAAAACTAATTCACTCATACCAGTCAGTCCCCCAAGTCATGGAGTTGGTACTCTGTAAGTGTCACTTTTTAGACGAGACTCAAGTGATTTTCTTATTCTTTGTTCAAGTTCAAAATAGTAATCCGCGCGAATTCACCAATCATGAACACCATTGTAATGATTGGGATCTTTTTCGGGAGCAATTCGCAATAAATCTACAAGACCTATAGCTTCAGGTTTTTTCTTTGGATAAAAAACCCCGTCCATAAAACTACCCTCATCATCTCCCAATAAATCATTAATAACAAGTTCAAAAAAATATCTATTATTTTCAAAGGGTTCTTCACGAAGTATACGAGAAAGCTCATCTGAAGCACCCACCGAGACATCTCATACTGTGCATCATTCTCAATATTTTGATCCCATGTGTCACCAATTATGACCTATAGATCTAACTCTCTTACGTGGTAAATCATCTATCTTTTGTGGAAAGTCTAGATATCGCATAACTTGTTTATTAAAATATAACTTTCATATTGTAACTCTCTCTCTAGTTTGTCAAATTAATTTTTTTGTGTATTATAATCATCTGGATAAAAAATAAAAAAACCTATAATCGACGTACTATCAAAAATTACTCAACTTCCTCATTTATCTCATTTTTCAGTGCTCAAAAAAAGACTCATACGATACATGCTCCTCTTTTCGCTACTCTTCCTGAATGTCACATGGTGGAGTTATGTGGATAGACCTCACACAGTCAAGCCCGCTTCAGAAAAACTCGATTGCGTGAGTTACAATCCCTATAGAAATGAGTCTACTCTCAACGAAACGAAAAAACATGTCTCCGAAAAAACTATCGATGCCGATATAGCTATTATCGCGAAGCGTTTTCGATGTGTTCGTACCTATACGACACTCCATGGGATGGATATGGTTCCAAAAATTGCAGAAAAATATGGTCTTTCTGTCATACTCGGTGTATGGATCAGTCCAGATCTCATGGAAAATATGCATGATCTGGAAATCGCAATTGATGTCGCTAATAGATACTCTTCCGTGACACATCTTCTCATCGGAAATGAAGCCATCTATTTCGATGTTGTCGCTCCGAAATACATCTATCTCTATCTCAAATACGCTCATACAAAAACGAATAAACCACTCTCAACTGGAGAAATCGCTTCTACGTGGAATGATGAGAGAAAACTCGCCGAACTCTCCGATTTTATCGCGATACATATTTTCCCTTATTGGAACAATATCCCACTCGAGAGGTCTATCCCTTATCTCGAAGGAGATTACAATTTTATGACTTCCCTCTTCCCTGATAAAGAAGTTATTGTCGCAGAAACCGGGTGGCCTTCAAATGGTGTCGATCGCTGACCATCACAAGCTAATCTCCTCACACAAGCCACCTATATCAGGACTATTACAAAATATCTCGAAGGGAGAAAAATCCGTTACAACATCATAGAGGCCTTTGATCAACCCTGGAAAATATTTGGATCTGAGAAACACGCGGGAGGATCTTTTGGGATTTTTGATGACCACGGACGAGAAAAATTTGCCCTATCAGGACCACTTTCTCTCTATGGGAGCTCATTTATGGTACGAAATATAGCCCAGACTGTAGGAAAAATCTCCTCTAAAATACCTCTCCAATATCAGGATACCATACAGCCTTATTTCTCAGAATATGCTGTCTATCGGGGGATAAATAAACTCGGAGTTGATTCAGATATAGGACTTGCAACGAGTCTCATTTTTCTCTGTATTGCACTCCTTTTTGGTTGGTTGAGTCAGATACGACTAAAGGCATTTTTCTGGGGTTCTCTCACTTTTCTCGGACTCACAAATATTATCGTTTTAATCGGCTATAAAGCGTGGATAGGTCATTATCTCGCCCTCCCTCAATTTTGGGTTAATATACCGCTCATGCTTTTACCGATTTCTGGTATTCTCTACCAGCTCAGAGACTATTTCAAGATTATTGGTCGTGGTAATATCAAGCACCACATTACCTATGAAAAACTCTCTCCATTGCAGTGAGAGGAACCATTTGTCTCTCTTCATATACCCAGTTATAACGAAGAGCCAGAAATGCTTATCCGCACTATAGAGCACGTCCTCAAATTACAATACACAAACTACGAACTCATCATCATAGAAAATAATACACGCGATGAATCTCTCTGGAAACCAGTTGAAAAATTTGTATTAAACTTATGAAAAGAGCATATCAGATTTTATCATTTCGATGAACTCGAAGGATATAAGTCTGGTGCTCTCAATAAAGCTCTTGAACTCACGAATCCAAAAGCCCAAATCATCGGTCTTCTTGACGCGGATTATTGCGTGACGCCTGATTGGCTGCAGATGACTGTAACTCTTTTCACAGATCCAACCATAGCAGTGGTACAGTGCCCTCAAGCAAACGATATCTCCAAAGCAACAACATTTCAAAAAATCATGTCCTACGAACTCGATTTATTTTATAAACAAGGGATGGTCATCAGAAACGAATCAAATGCTGTAATCATGAATGGTACTATGTGTCTCGTGAGACGAAGTATCCTCGATGAAGAAAAATGGTGTAATGGTTTTATCTGTGAAGATTCTGAACTGGGCCTCCGGATACAGTCTCGAGGAGAACGTATACTCTATATCGATCATACATTTGGGAGAGGATTACCACCAAGGAATTTCGAAGAATACAAAAAACAACGATTCCGATGGGCCTATGGAGCTATGATGATACTCAAGACTCACTGGATAAAAATATTTTTCAGGTCTCATCTTACCTTCATGCAGCGGTTTGAATATCTCTTTGGTTGGATAGGTTGGGGTCAGATGATTCTCTATCCTTTTTATCTCCTCATACTCCTCTTTGGGAGCTGGTTTATCTACGACTCCTATAGTTTTGAGGCCCCGTATGATTTTGCGCTTTTGACGCTTTTTTATGTGTCATTTTTGATGCTCTCAACAGTGGCTATCTATCGTGACCGCATGCATATCACGACCCGAGAAGCATGGCTCTCAATACTGGCATCAGCATCACTCACAGTCACCATATTCCGGGGAGTCTTCCTCGCTATGTTCTGGAATAATCTCTGATTTAAAAAAACAAATAAATGAGGAAAACACATCGCAGTTGGTAAGATAAAATGGATCAAGACACATCCTGTCTTTATCCTCCTCGTCGCTACAAATCTAGCTATGATTATCCTCTCAGCAAATATTCTCTTTCGTTATGGGATAAACACAGATACCCTAATCTGGTTTCTCCTTATTGTCACTGTTACTTTGCCAACAATGGGTGCGCTCTTTTTTCAGATTATTTATGAGTAATCTCTGTGATCTTGAAAAAGAGATTACTGTTCTATGTGAGTACGCGCACGAATTAAAGCTTCCCGAATTTCAGGAGTTAATGCATGTCAGTCCATCTCTGCAATAGCCCAAATAACTAAATTCTTTGCCCCTTCAGCTCTTGGGTCAGGAAAATCTGCAAAAGCTTTTTGAAACGCTTCTCTAGTTGCTCAACTAGGATCCCGCAAACCCGAAAGCGTAGCTTCCAAATCCCAACCAGTTCAATCTGATTTTTCTTTTGGCTCAATAATAGATCTTAACATAAATAATAGATTAAAAAATAAGACACTCATATCATAACTCTCTCTCTCTATAATTTGTCAAATTTATTATTTAGTGTAAAGTAAATATATAGAAAAAAGTAGAAAAGTTATATAATCCAGCTCATACATTAAATCCATATTGTGGTTACCTCCAACTCTCTCGTCTCTGACATCGAATCCCGCATCGACATCGTAGAACTCATACGGGAGTATGTTCCCCTGAAAAAATCTGGCACAAATTGGAAATGACTCTCCCCTTTTAAACCAGAAAAAACAGCGTCTTTTGTCGTCTCTCCTGCGAAACAAATCGCTTATTGTTTTGCGACCAATCAAGGAGGTGGACCACTCAAGATGCTCATGCTCCTCGAAAAAATAGAGTTTCGGGAAGCTCTTCAAATACTCGCAAAACGAGCTGGTGTCGAACTCAAAACTGATACTGTAGCAGATGGGAAAGCCGATGAGAAATCGACACTCATCAAACTCTACCACGAAGTGTCTCTCTGGTATCAAAAAGAGCTCCAAACACCAGACTGACTCGAAGCGAGAAATTATCTCACAAAACGTGGTCTCACCAAAGAAACCATTGAACAGTGGTGAATCGGCTACAGTAGTGATCCTCGTGAGATGTTTGAAGTGATGAAAAAAAAAGGATTCAACGAAAAGACACTGATGGATAGTGGGATTTTTGTATCACAATACAAAGATCGATTTTTTGGGCGTATAACGTTTCCCATTTCCAACTATCGAGGTGAAGTGATCGCTTTTTCTGGTCGCACACTCAAGGTATGAAGTGATGAAGCAAAATATGTAAATTCTCCCGAAACCCTGATTTTTCATAAAAGCGATGTCCTCTTTGGTATCCATCATGCGAAAAACCCGATTCAGAAAGAGAAAAAAGTGATCATCGTCGAAGGACAAATGGATGTGATAACACTCCATCAACATGGGGTGACCAATGCAGTCTGAATCAGCGGTACGGCTCTGACAGAATCCCATATACGACTCATTCGGCGTCTCACAGACCAAGTCTATCTCTGTCTCGATCGTGACAGTGCTGGGAAACAAGCGATATTTCGCTCCATCGAAAATCTCCAAAATGAACCTGTCGATATCTACGTCGTAGATATAGGTGAAGCAAAAGATCCTGATGATTTTCTCAAAGCTGGTGGTGATTTTGCTATGAGTATAGAGAACGCAATACCTGCTGTCTCATTTATCATCGAAGAAGGAGCATCAAAATATGACATTACGACAAATCAAGGGAAAAAATGACTGATGAATGAGGTCATCAATCATGTACTCGCTATTCGTGGAAATGTAGAGATCGATCAGGCACTTCGTCTACTTGGAAAAAAACTCGATATGAGCTTGCAAACTCTCTACTCTGAATACAATAGAGCAGTTCGTGGTCAGAAAAGGCCACCTGTTGACGTATCTGCACCATCACTTCTATCTGGACTAGAATATCTCGTTACCTATATAATCGGTATCCGAGAAGGCCGTGAGATTTTTCTCCGAGAGTGCCTGTTCCAGGATGTAGTGCTGAACGACACAAATATGTCACAGGTGACACAGTTGATCGCTGGAACCCTAGATACTGATATCATAAAATCACATGAACTCCGATTTGAAGAGCTCTCTCATGGCAAAAGTATAGATGTGCTCTTACGGGAATTGAGGGAAATAATTCGTGGTATCAATCAGACCACGTTTCGTAAACTCCAAAAAGAATACGCACATGACCTCCCTCAACTCCAATCTCTGATACAAGTAGCCCGAAACAATCACCTCATATAATCCGTCCCTATGGCCACACCAAAAAAACCAAAAAAAATCCAAGTTCAAAATACTGTCGAAGAAGTGAATCTCGACGCTCTCGTAGTACAAGAAAAAAAAGCTGCCCCAAGAATTCCACACTTCAAACATGAAGATGAAGAAGAAAATAATTGGCAGGATGTCCCAAAGAAAAAATCCTGATCCTACGATGAAGATGCGGGAGAGACAGATGAAGAAGATGAAGAAGAAAAAGATGTTTTTGGTGAAATAGAAGAAGATGAGATTTTCTTTCGAGAGAAGGGACCAAAGTCTCAGTGAGATCGTCTCAATGTCGATCGTGATAAAGATGGTCGACGAGTTGGAAAAGGGTTTAATACGTTTATCGATACGACACTCCCCGAAGAACTCACAAAAGATCTCTCTGATCCCGTGAAAGAACTCCTCAAAAAAGGCAAAGTAGAAGGAAAAATCAGTCAGGATGAGCTCATGGCAGTGCTCCCAAAAGCAGAAGAAGATATCGAACTCCTCGATAGGATTTACAATGTCCTCATGCAGATGGAGATAGAGCTCGTCGATAATCTCGATCGTGATAACCTCTTTGAAACCACCAAAGAAGACAAACAAGAGCTCATCGATCTCTCTGAAATCTCAGATGATTCGATTCGCATGTATCTCAATGAAATCGGTCGCTACCCTCTCATAGATGGTGATGAAGAAGTACGACTTGGTCGTCTCATCAAAAAAGGAGATCAATCAGCTCGCAAAAAACTCGCCGAATCAAATCTCCGTCTCGTTGTCTCCATTGCAAAGAAGTATATGGGTCGAGGTCTATGACTCCTCGATTTGATTCAAGAAGGAAATGTCGGTCTCTTCCGAGCTGTTGATAAATTTGATCCGGAGAAAGGATTTAAGTTTTCTACCTATGCAACCTGGTGGATTCGTCAGGGTGTGACTCGTGCTATCGCTGATCAATCCAGAACCATCCGTGTCCCTGTACACATGACAGAAACCATCAATCGATTCAACTACACGTACCGAATGATGACTCAGGAATTGAATCGTGAACCACTCATCGAAGAGCTCGCTACAGAACTCGAGATGGATGTCAGGAAGGTACGTCAGATTATGCGAATTTCTCAAGATATTCTCTCTATCGATACACCCGTCGGAAAAGAAGAAGATACCACACTCGGTGACTTCATCCAGGATGATAAATACGAAAAACCAGATGATGCAGCAAACATGCACATGGTCAAAAGCAATCTCTATGATATGCTGGATTTCCTCACACCTCGTGAGCGAAAAATCGTCATCATGCGTTTCGGCCTCGATGGTGGTGAAGTCCACACGCTCGAAGAAGTCGGCAAAGAATTTGGTGTCACTCGTGAACGTGTCCGACAGATCGAAGCAAAGACCCTCCAAAAACTCCGCAATCATCCTGCCAGTGACAAGATTAAGTATTTTTTTTAATCATGTCTCTCTTTACTATCGATGTCTCTTCCCTGCTCCAACTCCCTGTGGGAAGTATTTCAGAATTTCAATTTGAGCAAGAAATCCCAGAAGAAACGTGGGATGATCTCATCTGTGAAGAACTCCTTACCATGCAAATCAAGCTTGTCCGCGAGGATCATGGTATTACCTGCATCATCCAAAATCTCACAACCACTATCACGATTCCGAGTGAAAGCATTGAATATAAAAAGATACAACTCGAACATATTTCTCGTGAATTTCACCTCAAAAAAAGCCCAAAAGATACCGATGATATCGAATATATCAATTCGCATGATGCGACGATTGATCTGTCCACTATTATCGAGCAAGAACTTTTGATAGCAGGATTGTAATTATTCTACATGTACTGTTGTCCCGATTTTTGCCCAATTGTAGATAAACTTCACAGCAGTATATGGGGTATTGATACACCCGTGACTGCCATTGTAGACATAGCTCGCACCTCAGAATCTCGTCCGCCAGCAGTCTATCGCATTGCAAGCATCGTGAATACCATATGCACCATAGAAACCCATCCAATAATCAACCCATAACTCATATTCTTCTTCTGGAAAGGGCGATTTCATGAGCTTATTCCGCTGTTTCGTGTAGATTTTAAAAGTACCCCGTACAGTCTCAAAATTTTGACGACCACTTGTGATAGGAGTAGAGAGGATGAGATCACCGTCTTCGTAGACGTACATTTTTTGTTCCTTGAGAGAGATAAATATAAGTGAAAAAATATCCATCAATGGTGGTGCTGGCGGCAGCGTTTCTATCCACTTTTCTGCTTCTTTTATGATCATATCAGCCCGTTTTTCACGAGCTATTTTTCTGATACCCTGAGATTCGATTCTATAGGGCTCGAGGAGGTGTGAAAGTGCAGAAAAAGAAGATGTGAGTTGCTCAGATTTTTCAATCGCTTTTTTTTTCCCTGTGAAGGATTCTGCGTAAAGTTTTGAAAATATTTTTTCATCAAAAGTCAGTGTGGCATCTTTATTGACTCGATAGACAGAGTCAAGGAAAGTGATCTCATGACGCAGGGCATCGATATCCTGGAGAATCAGATTCTTTTTTGTGAGCTCAAAATCACTCAGAGCTTTTGCGAGATACTCTGTTGAGATTTTGACGAGCTCATCGAGCGACTCAACACGTTCTTCACGTTCACTCGCTACTTGAGTTTCCAGATAATTCACACGTTCCAACACTTCTATTCGTTCTGGAAAAAAAATCTCTTCACTCACTTCCAAAAGAGTATGGAGAGATTGGATATTTTGAGCAATCGTATTGTGCATACGATAGAGGTCATTTTTATACTGACTGACCACTGAATAGATCCCTGATTGGAGTATGAGCGCGTCCTGTACTACGATATCGGTACGAGTAGTGAAGCTCAGTGTATTTGCACGAGCATATGCTCTCTGAAAATCGGCTGGCATCTCTATAAGTGTACCCTCACCTGTTGCTTCATCGTAAAAAATTTCGTAACGATACACCAAGAATTGATGCCAAAAAAATATTCAGGTATGGATAACACCTAAAAAAAATACTCCTAAGAGAGTAAATTCCCACCATTTCTCCGGTGAGAAAAATCTTTTCGCCACTTTTTGCATGATGCTATCATAGTATAATCTAATAGGATTTTGCAATGATTTTGAGTGAAGATGTCGTGAAATTAATCAATAGAAGAACTGAGGGATAACAGAAATGGGTTTTTAGGACAGGGAGGTTTGCCTAAATGGCAAAACGTACGTCTGAGCGTCATGAATACTGAAAACAAATTGCAGAAAAGGAAAGCGAGTTTTGCTGTCCTGAATAGTTTTGGGTACTTTTGCTACCAAAAGTACCAAACGAAAAAAAGTAAATACAATATCCCTATGAAACTGAGAACAAAATCCGAACGGGATGAAATCCTCCAATCCATATTCAATCTCTATCCGACAAAAACCATAGAGCTCGATTTCGAAACACCATTTCAGCTCCTCGCGGCAGTCATACTCTCAGCACAGATGACCGATAAAGGAGTAAATAAAGCAACCAAAAAACTCTTTGAGATCGTAAAAACTCCAGCTGACCTTTTGAAGTTTAAACCAGAAAAAGTCGAAATCATACTCCGAGGGGTGAATTATTATCGTGTGAAAACGAAGCACCTTTTTCTCACAGCAGAAAAACTCGTGCACGAACACGGAGGAAAAATCCCACACACGCTCGAAACCATCCGTACACTTCCCTGAGTCGGTATCAAAACGGCGAAGGTCGTCCTCTCTCATCTCTACGATATGCCCTTTATCGGTGTCGATACACACATCCATCGCGTGATGAATCGAATGAGTATCGTGAAAACAAAAACCCCAGAAGAGACAGATAAAAAACTCGAAAAACTCTTGAGTGAAGATCAGAAACGCACGATGCATCATGCTATTGTCTTATTTTGAAGATATATCTGTACAGCCAAAAAATGTAAGTGCTCCGAGACTCCCCTGGCGAAGTGGTGTGGGTGTGGGGAGTGTGGAAAGATTGCAAATAAAATGAAATCACGATAATTCACCTCTAAGTACAATATTTCAAAGATTATGCAAAAAATAACACTACAAGAAGCTGAAACTATCGGCAATACTCTCGGAATTCTCTGGAATGACATCTCTCTCGAAGAATTCGTGATGGGCATGAATGTCGAGCTCGAACATGGCACGAAGTTTCCAGAAACAAATGTCACAGGCAATGATCCACTCCTCACAGGGAAAATCGCATGGGCTCATCTAAAGAAATTCCCAGACTACTATACTCGGCTTGCGAAGCTCGAGTCAGAAGCTGACGCTTTTTGGAAAAATAAACGGTAATTGTTTGTTTCCATTAAGTGTCTATAACAATTCACAAAATATTTTATTAGTCGGTTCAGCCATACTCAAAATTCAGAGTTAAAACTGAGGGGGCACTTGGTGATAAATCTGGATTGATATCTCAAAGTAAATCTTTGTGGATTCTTCAAACGGATATATGTGTAACAATAAGTGCAGTCAGTTCTTGACGAAATTCACGAATTTCTTGCTCAGAAAGAGTGCTTAAGTCTATACCCCCCTAACACTCTTCTAATTTCTAATAATTCACCTACTCTTTCTGCTGTAACTAAGCCAAATTGTTGTATAAGTTCTTCCAAAGTCATTGGAGCGCTACCTGATTCTTTGCTTTCTTCAGGAATTCATGTTTCAGGAGCCATATACTTTAAATTATTACATAAATAATATATGGATATTATATTTTAATTTTATTTGTCAATAAAAGCTCTCTATTCTCTATGATTTTGGCTATCTGCTCTTCAAAAATTCAAATCTCACAATCCCGACTTGCTGAATGTCAAAGTAATTGATACGATATATAGAGTAATTGTCTCAAAAAATAAATAGGTGCTCTCAGAAAACCTGTATACTCAGCTTACTTATTTCCTAGCCATATTATTATGTCTGACGATACAACAATCGATCCAGTTGAAACTCCTGTAGTACCCGCTCACGAAGCTCCTGAAGTTGAAGCTCCTGAAGAAGCTATGCCTGCAACAGAAGAGGCAACTCCTGCTGAATAATCATTTTTGTTTTATTCATAAAAAAGTCCCGCCATGGCGGGACTTTTTTATTATTTTAAAATTTAAAAGAACATAATGTACTTGTAAGTTGAATGAACTAACCACGAGTTCTTATTTTAAATAGCTCAGAAGAAAGATTGATTCTAGCATGTGAATCCAATGGTCTCGGCGAATGTGTGATAGATGTCCCTCCTTTAACATATCAGGTAGTGTGAGCAAACAATTGCTCAACGTATCATTGTAGACGTAATTTTGTATCAGCGTGAAGTCCATCCCACCCATCTATGATTTGTAAAAATTCACTTTCTATTCATCACAAACTGGAAGGTCTAAATCCTGCATCTCGAATAGCTCGAACTTTTTCATAGAACAATGCCATTAATTCACTTGATTCCGTTATGTATGGACCACTATCAATAACTTCATGCGTTTTGGTTTCATGTGTTTTGATACTCATAATATGTATTAAAATATATATCTCAATTGTAGTTCTAAATTTATCAATTCAAAATGAAATTCATTGATAAATGATATTTATACGTATTTTAGAGAATAACAAGACTCTTTTAGGATTGTTTCATCGATTGTATAACCCTCTCTGCCACTTCCTCCACACTCCCCTCTCCGTCGATGACGATGATATTGCGCCCTTTGGATGTGAGAAAATCTATAGCTGAGAGATATCCTGCATGACATCGGCGGAGGAAATCTTCTTGTTCGTAGATTTCTTTTGCTTCATTACGGTTTCCAAGTCGAGCAAGCATCGTCTCCACAGATATCATGAGGACGATGGTCAGCTCTGGTGCGAGAATATCCTGATGAAGCTCATAGATTTCTTCAAAGCTGACACCACTCGCAAAGCCCTGATAGACGTACGTCGTGAGATCACACCGAGAGGAGACAATCCAGACATCCCGAGCAAGGAGTGATGCACGAAAAAGTTCGAGCTCTCGCCGATCTTCTGCGAAGAGTTTCGCTGTTTCAAGTGGAGACACGACAATATGTTGCTGGGCTATTTCATTGAGTCTCTTCCCTGCTTCTGTCATCCGAGATGGCTCACGAGATTTGGCAATCACTCGGTGCTTATTTTGGTCTATCAAATAACTCAAGAGAAGTTTTAATTGAGTATCTTTCCCTGCACCATCAACTCACTCAATAGCAATAAACATATCACGGAATTACTTTCTATTCCTAAGAAACGCTGGCACATCGAGATCTTCTGTAGGGGCATCAGTCTGGGGAGTAGGAGTTGCAGGGCCTCCGAGAACACGTCGACCAAATGATCATGATCCAGATGGACGTGGAGCAGACATGCCATCCTTGCGAATTGTGACTTGTGATTCATCAAAGCCAGTTGCCACAACAGTAATCTTGATCTCACCTTCTTCAAAATTTGGATCAATTGTCGCACCAAAGATGATGTTTGCATCTTGATCACACGCACTCGTGATGACACGCGCAGCTTCATCCACTTCAAACATTGAGAGATCGTGACCACCAGTGATATTGAACACGAGACCACGAGCACCCATGATAGAGAGTTCAAGGAGTGGACTCTCGATAGCTGCACGAGCTGCATCTGTCGCACGAGATTCGCCTCGACCATAACCGATACCCATGAGTGCAGAACCAGCGTTTGACATGACTGATTTGATATCAGCAAAGTCGACGTTGATAAGTCCTGGTTGTGTGATGAGGTCAGAGATACCCTGTACACCGTTTGTGAGGACTTCATCGACGATACGAAATGCATCGAGGAGTGGAGTTTTTTTATCGATGATAGTGAGGATACGATCATTTGGAATAGTAATCAATGTATCTACTTTTGATTTGAGGACATCATACGCTTCGAGAGCTTGATTGTTTCGACGTTGCCCCTCAAACGCAAAGGGTTTTGTGACGACTCCGACGACAAGTACGCCCATATCTTTTGCGACTTCAGCGACGACCGGTGCAGAACCAGAACCAGTACCTCCACCGAGACCACAGGTAACGAAGACCATATCAGCACCAGCAAGCATCTTACGAATATCATCGATAGACTCTTCTGCTGCTTTCTTTCCTTTTTCTGGATCACCACCAGCACCGAGACCACGTGTGACCGTCGGACCTATACTGAGTTTTGTCGGAGCGAGAGAGTTATAAATAGCTTGATTGTCTGTATTAATAGAGATAAAATCAACACCAGAGAGACCGCTCTCTATCATACGATTGATGGTATTCTGACCAGCACCACCACAACCGACGACTTTGATACTCGCAACAGGAGAGATCATATTTGAGACATCCACCTCTTCTGGCTGAGGAGTATCTTTGAGAAAAAGCCCTTTGAGGGAACCGCCTTTTGCGGATGTTTTTCGAGTTGATTTGACTGCTGGCATACGTTTGAAAGATAAGAGATAAAAGAGAAAAAAGAAAATTTAGGGGAGTAAAAATTTGAAAAACTTTTTTGCCGAATCACGGAGACCGCCAATACCAGCGCCGAGAGACATCTTTCAGTGACTAAATCCACCTGCCCGCTGAGAGAGGAGGAGAGCACCCACTGCAGAAGCAAATCCTGGGTCTGAGACCGATGTCCCTGTGACAAATTCTTGATCTTCTGGAAATCCTATAGCACATGGGAGGCGTAGCTCAGCTTTTGCCAAATCAATGAGGTTACGAGCTTTGGAACCACCACCCACAAAGACTGCACCCTCAGGGAGCATACCATCTCGTCCGAGACGTTTCAATTCTGCATTCACGAGAGAAAGGATCTCCTTGTAACGTGCCTGAGCAATCTGAGAGAGATAGAGTTTTGAGACGCTTTCTGTTTCTTTTTTATCGATACGACTGAGGACGATATCTTCATCTTTTGGTTTTGAGAGATCACAAAATGTGAGGTCAGCATAGTCAGTTTTGAGTTTCTCAGCGACATCGACAGATACTCGTACACCGAGAGCAATATCTGACGTGACATACTCTCCCCCAACTGGGATAATACATGCATGTCGGAGGACACCTTCTTCGTAAACTGCCAAGCCAGTACAAGAAGAACCAATATCGATACACACGACACCGAGTTCTTTTTGACGACGAGAGAGGACAGCTTCTGGAGAGGTGAGAAGTGATGGGAACACATCAACGACATCGATACCGACATCCTTAAATCCTTTACGTACGTTATTGAGAGCTGTCGTCGGAACGGTGAAAATATGTGCATTGACCTCGAGTTTCTTTGCACTCATGCCAACGGGAGACTTCACATGATGTTCGAGATCCACTGAAAATGATTCTGGAATGATTTTGAGAACGGTTTGGTTGGACAATGTAATACCATTTTGTGCCATATCCAGGACACGATTTACATCTTCTTGCGTAATCTCATTTGAGGGAATAGCGATCATTCCTTTGTTGATATGTATCTGAATACCAGTACCCGAGAGACAGATACCCACATGAGGAAACTGTTGCCCTGCCATATTTTCTGCTTCGGTCAGAGATTCATCGAGATTTTTCTTGAATTCTTCCATGTCGAGGATGACACCCTTTCGGACACCGTCGGACTTGACGACACCGACTCCGAGTATATTGAGTTTTGGTTTATTTGGGTTTGCAGGATCGACGATAAAGGATCCAACAAGCGTCTTGATGCGAGAACTTCATACATCGACGAGTGCGACGAGGTCACTGTGAGCCATGGTGAGTTGATTAGAAATTAAGTGAGTACAATTTTTATTCGGGCTGGATGTCCTGAGTTATGAGGTTTTTTTATAAAATCTGCATAAACAAGAGCAAAACCACCTCCTTATTTTAGGAAATTCAGAGGTCATTGCAAACCAAAGAGAGTAAAGTTTTTTTATAAAATAAGAAAATATTTTGTCCAATTTCTCACTGAAAACTCAAAAAAATCCCCCAGGATTTTGGGGGATTTTGAATATGAAAAACTATCACTCCATCGAAGAATTAGGTTGAGATTTTTTCTTAAGTGCTCAACTATAGTAAGTACGAATTTTTTTAAACTCAGGATTCAGCTCTTTCAAAATTATGTCATGACCACGTAATAAAAGAGTGATTTTCTCAATTTCTCAATCAAATTCATCAGTAGCTAAATCATGAGCTGTTCATGAGATGGGAATATATTGTTGATAATCACGTAATTTTTTTGCTGCAAAAGCATGCAAATATGTGGTGATGATTTGCCTTGGTAATGTTTTATTGTTATGACGAAAGAGACATTCGCATGCGAGCTGTCGACGTGCATCAACATCAAATCTTGATAATTGAGGATATTGTCTCTGCATGGCTGATACTTCCCGATCAGTAAACCTAAAATAACTGGCTATGGTATCTTCAAATCATCTCCCTGTAAATCTTTCTGGATTCCTTAACTCATCAAAAATCATTTGTGGTTCGAGATCTCGTAATTTACTATCTGCTAATTGGGCTATTTGACCTTCTCATGCAAAAATAGAAGGACTCAATGCTGCATCAACAGCATCATGAGCGTCACTTACAACCCCTGAAACAGGACCTGAACTAAGATTTTCTGCTGTAGCTTGAGTTTCTATTGGTGGTCATAAGCTAGAATCATTTGGTAATGATCTGATTAAATAACTAATTGGAAGCTGATATGAATCTGGCATAAAAATAAATTAATAAGTAAACAATAATATTGTAAACTATATATTTTATATTGTCAAATTTAATATCTATCTGCTAAAGTCCAGTTACAGAAAACAATCCTGGTGTGGATACAATTGCCTTAGGTTTTGGTTGTAATGCTGCACGTTCCATTAGTACCTCGTCTGATGCTTCACTCGTTGCAATGTCTCTTGCTGTTCTTGGTGAACCGATCTCACCATCAAATGACTCTTTTCACTCTCGTCATTTTGCTCATTCTTCATCTATAATCGGAAATCAACGTTCTAGGAGCCAACGGTAAAGGTCCTGACCTCTGAGAGGTTGAATAATACCAACTTCTATAAGCCGATTTAATTCTTCATAATTTCAAGCTCGTAATAATGCTTCAACATCAATTGGGTTTGGCAAAAGTGGTTGTGTTCCACCTTGTTCATCTCAATTGCCAGATTCAGCTGTTTCGCCCATAAAATGAATTAAATAGTAATAATTATCTGTATTTTAATCATTAATTATATTTGTCAATAAATACACTTTGGTTCCCCGAAAAAATGAATGTATGAAATATCCTCAATAATTGACTTTCGTGGTAAATTGGAGCAGAATACACACATGAATGCAATGGAGGAGATGAGACTACTGATGGCAAAAGATATTACTCTGAATGGCAGAATTAAAAAAGCTGAACAAGAGCATAATTTTGACGTGTGAGATGGCAAGCTCCATGAAGAAGAGAGAAAATTGTATGAAAAAATTCTCAAAGAACGGGGAAAAATAGTATGAGAAACAATTAAAACCTTGAGTATACTCTGGAGAGATCTTGAGAAAGACTTCCTCACCAATCAGTCCCCTACTCAAACAGCTCCATCGACAAGACCTATAATTTCACAAATTACACCAGCAACTTCATGACCAAAAATACTTGCAGTGTCACGAAGTGTACCACCACAAGAAGCTGAAGTTGCACCAATAGTAACCAACAGGTCCACTGAATCAAATGATGATTTGGCTATCGCAAAGAGAATAGTCGATATGATCATCTACTTTGAAGGTCCAGGATGAAGTAGACAACCAGACCGATGAGGAGGTTTTGATATCGGTGGCGGTATCAATACTGGTGGTTTTGCTTCAGTAGAAGAGAGAAATTTTGTTCTCAATGGCCGTACAGATTGGTACAATTCATACATACCCACTAGTGAAGTAAAAGCATGTGTCACACGATTATTGACTCGCAGAATACAAATAACAAAAGACCGTTACAGGATACGTACATGAAGAGATGATTTTGGCACTCTCCCCTCTAGTGTCCAGGCAGTATTGGTCGATCTCCACTATAATATGCCATCAGTCAGTGCTCCTGGGAAATTTCCTCAGTTTTGGGATGCAATTAAGACAAAAAACTGGCAAGAAGCTGGACGACAACTCGTAGATAATGGGAAAGGAACTCCGAGTTTATACCTCAGAAATGTTCTCTGACGTGCTTATTCAAATGCTATGATGTTGACAGCAGAAAATCAAGAATACAAGGAATACAAAGGCAGAGCAGAACGTGCAGGATCTGCAGAAGCTATATTTGATCTCTATAATCAGGAAAATGGTAAATATGGAAAACGATTTAGTAGAGTGGAGAGACGAGAAGAATTGCAAGAAATGAGTACGGTGGCAGACCTCCTCGAAGTGACTACATCACCAAGTGCCATGAGCTCAAGGTGAATACTGGGTAACAAATGAAGTACACGAGCTATTATCGATGTACTCGATAAATTTATCGATCAACATAGTAGAGGACCTGCAGAAAAAGCAGCTCTCGAATGACAAGTAAAAGAACAATTGAAAATAAAGTTTGGAAATTTCAAACGACCTATTTTTGAAGATGGTTCAGCGATGGGCGCTTTCCAACAGTGGTATTATTTGCAATACGGTGAAAAGGCATTTAAAGAATCCGTACAATATATCGATGGAACTCGTGGACCACTTATAGAAAATGCTTTCTTAAGAGAATGCTACAAAGTACGGGGAACTGATATTTTGAGAAGAATACAATCACAAGCAGACGTCAGATGACTCCCTCAGTTTGAAAGAGATATTCTTCTTACCAACCTCCCAGGAGAAACTAAAGATGTCGGAGAAGGATCAGGTCCAGAAAAAATCAGATTAGCACAAATCCTGGAAAATCTCCAATGAAATCCTATGGCTATCAATGGTATATGGAACGATAAAATTAACTCACTCTTCCATGGTTTTAATAGAGAAAAAGCTCTGTCAATTATTAGATGAAACTTGGATATATCTGACCTGTATTGACCAGAAGCTCTCACTATGCTCAAAGACGATTTTTTATTCCTATTAGCAGATCTTGCACAAAAATTTAAACTGAGTGGGTCTCGAATAGAGATAATATCTGCATATCGAGATGAAGCACGGAACGCAAGAGTATGAGGCGCAAATAGGTCAAGTCATAAAAATGGAAAAGCATTTGACATAAGAACAAGATGAAAAACAAGTGCAGAAATAGCATCTTGGCAAAAATTCTTTAAGGATCAATCTGGAAGCGATAATTTATTCATCGATATTCATGATGTTTGAAATTGATCACACCTACACGTATGAGAAAAATTTTGAAGAACCTATAAGTATTCAAAGATTCCATCATAAGTGCATGATATAATAGAAAATTAAAAACACTTGAGAAAAACTGAAAGAATCTATACTAGCAACAAGCCCGGGTGGTGAAATGGTAGACACGAGGGACTTAAAATCCCTTGCCTCACGGCGTGCCGGTTCGATCCCGGCCCTGGGCACCAGATTTTCCAAAGGAAAATCTGATAAAATACCAAATAGTTAACAACTAAATGCTAAGAAAGGTATTTTAAGATATTTGTATGACTTTCTATTTTGAAAATCTTGCTGCTTGGAAAAAAGCTTTTCTACTCACAGAAAGGACTTTCCTCGCCATAAAGAAATTTCCAAAAGAAGAACAATATGCATTGACCGATCAACTCAGAAGATGTTCACTCTCAATCGTGAGCAACATAGCAGAATGATCTGGACGGACAAGTAATGCTGAATACACACAATTCCTCTCTATTGCAAAAGGATCATGCATGGAGTATGCAACACAAATTATGCTGGCTCACAAATTTCAGTATCTCACATCTGAGGAATATGCCGAACTTATAGAGCTTGTAGAAGAAATTGTAAAAATTGTATCTACAATGATCCAAAATAATAAAATAGTCCACCCTTAGTATTTTGTTTTTAATTCTTTAGTATTTTTATTTTATGAACCCTACTCTCCTCAAGCTCGCGAAATTTATCGCATGAAGACCATCAGATAAGATGATTCGCCTGATGCATATTATTTCAGGACTTTTGATTATCGCTCTCCTCTGGTGGGCACAAGACCGTTCGGTCATCGATGTACCATTTATGGGCGTCCAATCTCCGGAAACTGAGAAGAAGATAGAATATGCACTGATGCTCCTCTCGGCTTTTTTTATCGGACGAGGCCTCATCACAGCATGTGTTGTAAAACAAAAACTCCTTCGTTGGAAGCAAGGACTCCATGGTTTCGCCCTCATCATCGTCGGTGGACCCATAATGGATGGTGTAGTTCTCATACCAAAACACGTCATAAATACAGCTGCCGATGACAAAGGATTTCAGATAGAAGCACCTGTAGAACAAATCACACTTTGGCATCCTGGGATTTTCTTGATATTCCTAGGCATTTTTTGGATACTCGTCGGACTCACTGGAAAAGGTGTCACTTCAAAATGCATCCACTTCGGTGAAATAGTGAAGAAAATTCGAGTTTAATGAGTTTATTTATGTCCAGGATGAACTTCTCTGAGAAAAGGAATCAGGAATTGTGCCCTTCATGGTATAGGAACAGCTGGTATTCCATTAATACCCTCAGAAATTGTCTGAGTAATAGGGTTAACTTCATAACCAATTATTGCTGAAAGTTCATTCTCAGTATTTTCATGGACACCTCATATTGTCACCAAAAACCCTTCATCTGTTTGGATAACATGCAAACATCTTAATCATGCAAGTTTTTTACTTCGTTTTAATACAGAAATTATCTCATCAAATGAACTCCTAATATCATCAATAGTATGACATGCTACAGTCCAATCAAGAAATGAAAGCGTTTCTCATTCATCCTCAACCAATAATTCAGGAGATGAAATGTGGGCGTCAATAATAAATCGTGCCATTCATGGTGGTGGAACTAACATTATAGCTCATCATACTCGATCGAAAAAAGGAACTATTTCTCTACGTTGTTCTTGGAAACCTCATTCAATTATTTGAGCAATTTGTGGAATATCTGCTGTGCATGTTAATCTTTTTAGAGTCACAACACACCTTCATGTGTGTGGATTTAAGTGGCATGAAACTCATACTTGATTTATATCTCTTACAACATTTGAAATTCTTGTTCTCACTTCATCTTCTACTGTTCGTAAGTCTTTACATAAAATCCACGCTCAGTGAGCATGCACAGCGGTAGATGGGTGATGCATTTCATCCATATGCTGATAAATAAAAAAATCCTTACAAGTACCTCTATTTTAATTATTTAATATATTTGTCAATATTTTATGCAATCATTCCGGAAACCATTCTTCTAGCAGTTTCAATTACAGTTCACGTACTCTGTACGAATTGAATTCTAGATAATCACTCATCTTGATCCTCACTACTCAGAGCATCAGAAATTGAAGTTCTATCAGCATTAGATAAATCACCTTTATAAGAAATAATTATAGTGCCATCTTTATCTACAGAAACATCTACGATGCCTACTCGTGGATAATATTCAGCTAACTGCTGTGTTGGTGATGGTTCAGAGCTATCAGATTCTGAAAAGGCCATACTATGAATCATTTGAGAAAATAGACGTATTCCCTACAATTCCAGCAACTGTTATAATTGTAGCTTTGTTTCTTTGTTGTCAAAAATATATGCAAAAACTTCGAGCCATCTTTTTCTGAACACCAGGCCTTTCGGCAAATATCCTCACTTACCTCCTCTCACAAGAGGAAACGCTTGAAATCGTCTGAGTCGTCACCAATCCTGATGTGGTCGGTGGGAGAGGCCACTCACTGATGTCCTCCCCAGTCGCACAGATCGCTCGTGAAAAAAGTCTGCCACTTTTTCAACCAGAAAAAGCACGAGATGAAGCATTTCTCGAAAAAATCAGAGAGCTCAAGCCCGATATCTGTCTCGTCGTCGCGTATGGAAAAATCCTTCCCCAAGTACTCCTCGATATACCGCCGATGGGTTTTCTGAACGTCCACACTTCCCTCCTCCCTCGCTATAGATGAGCTGCACCAATCCAGCATGCACTCCTGAATGGTGAAAAAGAAACAGGCCTCACGATCATGCAGATGTCTCTCTGAATGGATGAAGGTGATATCCTCCTCCAGGAAACATGGGAACTCTCTCCATCTGATACGACGGGAGGGCTTTTTGAGAAGACAAGTCATCGAGGTGGGCCCCTTCTCATCGCAGCTCTGGAGTGACTCGAGGCGTGAACAATTACCCCCCTTCCTCAAGATGATAGCGAAGCAACGTATACCAAAATGATCGAAAAAAAAGATGGAGAACTCCAGCATACGTGGACTATTGATGAAGCATACAATGCCTGGCAGGCATATACACCGTGGCCAGGACTCTTTACGTTTTTCTGAGAAACACGAGTAACACTTTTGGAGGTTGAGAAAATGAAGAATAAGGAATGAGGAAAGCAGAATACAGAATTTTTTATCCAAAATAATCTCCCCGCTATTCAGCTAACAGATGGTATTTTTCTCATAAAAAAACTCCACCCTGCTGGAAAAAAACCGATGAGTGGAGAAGAATTTGTGAGAGGTTTTATAAATAATTAAATTTAATGTTGTAAAATATTTTTACACCATAAAATTAAATTATATGTACTTAAATAGTAAAGAGTATTGAGGAACAACTGTTGACCTTTCAAGTCAAAGACTTCCTAGACTGGCTCAGCTCTATCTGTTTCGAGGGAAATATACCATCAAAGAATGAAGCTATGAGGAGTTTGCACAACTCGTAGTCGACAGAATATCTACAGCCATTGATGAGATTCTAACAACAGTTGATTTTAGAGGTATTGAAGAATTTACGTATACAGAACAATTAAAATGACTCGTACTGCTTATTCGTGCAAATATTGAAGATATTATTGTATGACTGCACGGATACAACACAATTCCCCTAAAGCCCAAGAAAGAAAAAAGGACACGCCAAGTGAAAAATCCTTATTTCGTGCGAGTACAACAATTAGAAAATCCCTATTTCATCTGAATTCAAAAAGCTAATCACACAGAACTCAAACCAACTGAAATTTTTTGGACAAATTTGCGATTATTTATTCAAACATGCTTTCAAGATCCGAGACTTCGATGAATGCTAAAAGATGTGATTGAATCAAAAATACTAGGTGATTCAGAAGAACAATTTTTACTTCTTGCATCACGGTTTCGAGCACAAATAAGAAATTTTTCGTATTCAGAAATTCCTGGTTATAGCCAAGAAGATTTGCAACAAGAATGATTACTCGTACTCCAATCATGCATAGAGAACTACAGTGGAGAAAACTTCGTACCATTGCAAAGGTATCTCAGCAGGGCTCTCAAATATAGAAAAATTGATCTTATTCGGGCAACTGAAAGAGATAAGAGAAAAGTAAACAAACGCACTATTCCGTGTGCTTTTGGCAATTGAGAACCATTTTTCGCTGACCGAGAAATAGAAAGAATACTTGTAACAGAGTGGACATCAGAACATCATACATGGCTACATGGAAACGATGGGAATACGACTCCCTCCTACTCACCAACTATGCAGGTATTTACGAATGGTATTCATGGAAATAAATTCAGAGAATTGAATGAGATAACTTTTATTATTTTCGAACAAATACTTGATACTCTCTGAAATCATTATGCTAGAAGTACAATACATGATTTTATCGAAGTACGATATGGAATTCCATACAATAATCCTATATGTATTCGTAAATTTATTCGTGAATTCTGGCAAAATTGTATACAGATTATTCCACTCGAAAATATAGATATAGAAGCTGAAGATAGTGAAGATTCTGAAGATACATATGCTGTCAGAATTTTATGAATCAACCCAGAACTTCTCAATGAATTATTTTAGAACCTGCAAAGATTGAAAAAACTCAGTTAAAATGAGAAAATCATTCTTATAAAATACCTATTTTCCAACTCGAATATATCTCCTTGTTTCTTTATAAAAATTAGTTTTCAACCTGCACTGGAACAGGCAGATACACCTCAGCATCTTGATTGTACTCGTAGACAACACGCTTTTTACCGCCATTATCAGTCAAGATATCACTGATTGCGGTCGTGGCTATAGAAAAAAAAGATTGTGTCTTTCCTTCAATTGTTTTTTGTACACGATCTGCTCAATATTCTTGATTCCACTCACTCCGACAGAGTGGCCAATCGGGATTGCTACAGAGTGCATAAAACTTCTCTGAAAAGAGTGGCCATGCGATATATCCGATAAAAATGATACAGCCGAATACCATTCACCAAGCGATGATAAGGTCTAAGAATCGACGTATAAAAGCCATCATATCTATCCTTCTCCAAAGAGATCAGAAATGGTTGTATTACTTTTGAGTGCTTTTCGTACTTCTGACACATCTGTATCGTTTATCTGTCCTGTGACATCTGGCATACCACCTCCAGCAATTGAAAAATTGGTCGGAAGAGGACCATTCATAAAGTTTACTTCAGCACGCACATTGACTTCTTTTGCTGTATGAGGACAACGAATAAAGAGATCAACGCCTTTATCATTGAGACTCGTGATTGAGACATTGTTTTCAGAAATTTTCGCACCAGGATTTTGATGATTATAGTTCTGTATAGTGGATTCGATGATAGTTTTGAGGATGAGGAAATTCATTGGGAAAGTATTAAGTACTGAGTATTAAGTATGAAGATTGATTCAATTACACATACTAGTATAGCAAAAATAGGGTAAAAAATCAATCAAAAAAAGAAGATTCCTTTATTTTGTCTTTTGTACTTTGTATTTTGTATTATATTAGAGTTTTGCAATGACCTTTTCGATTCGAGCAATCGCCTTTTCTAAACCAAGAATTTCTATCATCTCAAATGCTCCAGGTGAAAACTCCTTGCCCGAGAGAGCGACGCGGAGAGGCCAGAGAATCTGACCATTTTTCTTTCCTGCTTCTGCGATTTTTGGAATCATAGCATCTTTGAGTGCATCGCGAGACGGTGTTGAGGTGAATGTTTTGATGACATCAAGTCCGAATTGAAGCGCTTCTTTTGCTTGTGTGAGATCAGCGATACCCATTTTCTCTGAGAGGAGGAGGGCTGTGTCGACTTCTGGTTCCTGATAGAAACATTCTGAGAGAGCTGGGAAATCAGCGAGAGTTTCACAACGCTTCTGCACTTCCATGATAACTGCACGATTAAAGCCATCATCGTGAGTGATAAAGGTATTTTCGTAAAAGTCAGCATTATATTGTTTGAGATATGCTGAGAGGATTTTTACCAGCTCGTCTGCTGGTGTCGCAGCAATATACTTCGAATTCATCCACTTCAGTTTCTCTGGATCAAAAATACCGTTCGCAATCTGGAGACCATCAAGAGAAAATGCTTCGATGAGCTCAGGAAGAGAGAAAATCTCCTGTGTTGTTTTTGAGTTCCAACCAATCAGGGCGATATAGTTCAGGAGAGCTTCTTTGAGGTAACCAGCTTCGAGGAATTGGCTGACGTGGGTATCACCATTGCGTTTGGAGAGTTTTTTTCTATCAGCTCAGAGAATCACTGAGAGATGATAAAATTCTGGTGCTTCCCATCCAAACATTCGGTAGAGAAGGACATGTTTTGGCGTACTCGGAAGCCATTCATCACCACGGAGAACGTGCGTGATTTTCATGAGGTGATCATCGACCGCCATCGCGAGGTGATACGTCGGAAATCCATCAGTTTTGAGGAGGACCTGATCATCGATATCTGCTGACGGTACAGAGATTTTTCCTTTGAGTCCATCAGTAAACGTAATTGTCTCCCCTTTTGGGATTTTCATACGGATGACATATTTCTCACCTGCCGCGATTTTTGCTTTTGCTTCATCGATGGTGATATCACGATAGGGGCTTCGGAAAGGAATCATAATCCCCGCTTCTTCTGCCTTTTTCTTATGTGCTTCGAGTTCTTCCTCCGTCGTGAAGCAATAATACGCATCATCTTGTTCGATCAGTTTTTCGACGTATTCACGGTAGAGAGGAAGCCGCTCAGACTGGATATACGGACCACAATCTCCTCCAGCACGAATACTCTCATCCGCATGAATTCCGAAGAGTTCAAGTGTATCGAGAAGAGCATCGGTCGCCCCCTCTACTTCACGAGTTTTATCAGTATCTTCGATACGGACGAGGAATTGTCCGTGATTTTTTTTCGCCCAGATATAGGCAAAAAGGGCAGTTCGGAGACCTCCGATATGGAGTTGTCCTGTGGGTGATGGTGCAAAACGGGTGCGAGTCATAGAAACAAGAGTTTAATAGGTTGATATTGTATGTAAAAAGAGAATTTCTAATTAGAATTGGTTCAGTCATCCAAATTTTCATAAGTATACCATTCTCCGGGAACCTCTTCTGGTTTTGCTGTAGAACTAAAGCGTCTATCACGTTCTTGTTGCAAGAGGCCAGCAAAAAAATTCAATTCACGGAATTCTGGAATAATATGAGGTTCTTCTATTTCTAAAGTTTCCCCACTCTCTCACTCAGGTCATGATGGTTGTAGTGACATATATTCTCTGTAAAAAAAACTTCTGTATCATAGAGAATCTATGCGATAAAGCAACAAATCGTTTCCATTCCTTTACTTTTCCCTTTTCTCTTTTCTGTTTTAGATATAATGCCTTCATGCACGGCGTACTCTACTACTCTACTGTCTCAGGAAATACTCGTCTCGTCGGCGAGGCCTTGATGGAACATTTTCGAATAATGGGTGTAGAACTCACGCTCCAGGATGTCGCATCGGATACGACGTGGCAGGATGACGTCGATTTCGCACTCTTTGGTTCTGGGACGTATGCACACGGTATGATAGAAAAGTCGCTTCGAAAATGTGTCGAGGAAACATGGAAAGAAAAAAAGATACGAATACCCTGCGCTGCCATCGGTCTCGGTGATCATCGCTACGACCGTGAATACAACATGTACGCCGCTGACCAGCTCGAATCATGGATAACTGAACACGGAGGAATCCTCCTCTGCCCTGCTCTCCGGATCAATAGAAGTCCTGTCAAACCAAACAATCAAAAAATCATCGAAAACTGGGCAAGGAACTTTATCACTACTCTCCGTAAATAATGAACATCATCCTCACCTGATCCTCTGGTTCTGGTCTCCTCTCTGCGGGAGATATCGTGATTGAAGCACTTCAAGGTGCTGGATATTTTATCGTCGCTGAACGTGAGTATCCGAGCTTGATCAAGGGTGGTTGTGCCTATTCTCGCATTGAAGTATGAGTCAATCCCATTCACAGCATTTCAGAATTTGCTGATATCATCGTCGCTTTTGATAGAGTTGGTTCGAAAAACGCTCTTCCTCATGTGAGAAACGGTGGGCTCATGATCTACGGTGATGAGATGCATGAAAAAGTGCCTGGATTTCACCAAGAACTAAAAACTAAAAACCTCACTACTCTTTTCATCCCAGAGTACGCAACACCAAAGAAATTTGGCGCAAACGAACTCCTCTCCAATATGCTCATGATTGGAGCGCTCTGGCGTGCCCTCGGTCTCCCGGTTGATGGGCTCGTAAAAGCTGTTGAAAAACGATTTGCCAGCAAGCCCGCTCTCCTCGCACTCGATATCGCGCTCATTAATCATGGATACGAGCTTCGCGATGCTCAAATACAAAGTACAGGAGAGATGCCCAAAGGCATATCGAGTAACAAAGTAAAAGAAAGCGTCTGTCATTGCGAACCTTCTGGGCTTGTCGAAGAAGGTGTGGCAATCCAGGGAAATGGATCGCCGCGTCACTTTGCTCCTCGCGATGACGGAGAAGAACTTCTTTCAGGATTTAATCTTCCAACAACAACCAACAATCTCTCCGAACATAAGCTCCTGGATTGAAATGAAATCCTCGCTCTCTCTGCCGTTCATCACGGTGTCCGAGCGTATTTCGCCTATCCGATGAGTCCGAGTAGTACGATTCTCAGCCACCTCGCCAACTGGGCAGATAAAACAGGTATGCATGTCGAGCAAGTCGAAGACGAAATCAGTGTCTCTCAGATGACACTCGGTGCGAGCTTCGCTGGTACGAGAAGCTTGTGTGCGACGTCTGGTGGTGGCTTTGACCTCATGACTGAAACCGTCTCTCTGGCTGGTATGATAGAAACTCCGCTCACGATCATCGTCGCTCAGCGTCCTGGCCCTGCAACAGGCCTCCCCACCTGGAGCGGACAAGAAGACCTCAATCTCGCAATATACAGCGGACACTGAGAATATGCGAAAGCAGTGATAGCCGTCGGTGATCATACGGAAGCATTTACCGTCCTCGGTGAAGCCCTCAATATCGCAGAAACCTATCAGATCCCCGTTATCGTCCTCACAGATAAAACACTCGCAGAGACAAACGCAACCGTGAGTCCGGCATCTCTCGTCGGTGTAGAAATCGAGCGTGGTATCACCGTGGTTCCGTCATCCTCGGGCAACTGAGTGCAAGCAGAGCGTCACGAAGGCGACCCGGGGATCCAGGTAAATAAACTATCGCGAAGCGAATCTCTCAATTCATCGGGCCTGGATTCCCGCCTACGCGGGAATGACGGAAATCTAGAATTAACACCATCTTCTCGCTACGGTCTCACTGACTCTGGACTCTCCCCTCGCTGGCTCCCAGGTACTGGTCCTCGCTACTATGCCAATGGTGACGAACACGGACCAGATGGGACACTCCGCGAAGATGCAGCTGGTGTCGCTGAAGCACACGAAAAACGTGTGAGAAAAATGAAACTCCTCGAAGCAGCAACACCAGAGCCAACGCTCTATGGAAATCCTGATGCAAAAATAACTTTGGTTTGATTTTGAAGCACCAAAATGGAGATCGTCGATTTTATCGACGGGTTAAATGTTAAAAGTTGAACGTTACATGTTGATCCGGAAAATGCAGCCCAAACGTTTAACCAAAAACGTTTAACGTTTAACAACGTTAACTATTTGCATTATACCCACATCTGGCCACTCAAAACCAAGACGATTAAAGAACTCGAGAAAAAAGGAAACAAAATCATCGTCGTCGAACATAATATGACAGGACAATTTGCAAGTCTCCTCCGAGGTGCTGGAGTCCGTATCGATGAGGAATGGAAAAAATACGATGGTCGCCGATTTTATCGAGAAGAAATGGAGGCGAAAATCGCTCTTGCAACCAGTACAAAACGGACGATACTAGGAGGTATGAAAAACAAATATATCCTCATCCTCGTGCTCGCTCTCATAGCACTCGGAAACGCTGCCTATCTCAGCTACACTGCCTACCAACTCCTCCATCCTGTCGCAGGAGTCACCATCACGAGTGCCTGTGATATCAGCAAGACGCTCTCTTGCTCAAATGTCATCATCCATCCAGATACGATGATCGCAGGCATCCCCTTCCCCTACCTCGCTCTCGTCGTCTATCCTATAATCACACTCCTCGCCATCTGGGGTCTCTTCCGCACTCGGAAAGTGTGCAAAAGCGAGTATGACGCGAAACAAGCTTCTGAGATGAAAGGAGTTTGTAGTATAACAAATGACTGAGGCGAAGAAGCGAAGTGACAAAGTCAGACGAAGCTTTTCCAAGCTTTCCCTGCAAAAATAATAAATTGGATAGCTCTCGCGGGTATACTGTTTAATGGATACATCATCTCTCAAGAAGTCCTCTACGTCCACGCGTACTGCCTCCTCTGTCTCATCTGCGCCGCTATTATCGTCACTATTTTTGGAGTGAGTTGGAATGTAAAGAATAAATAGTTTTTTAAAGAACTGAAAGTTATATAATACCGAAGCAACTCCTTTATGCGTATGAGGTTTATAGATTTATTTGCTGGTATTGGGTGATTCCATTTAGCTCTTCAAAATATTTGAGGAGTTTGTGTTTTTGCATCCGAATGGGATAAAGAAGCTCGAAAAACTTATGAGGAAAATCACAAAAAACACTCTCCAAAACTTTTTAGTTCTGATAATTTTGCTTGAGATATAACAAAGGTTGATGTTACAAAAATACCAGATTTTGATATTTTATGTGCTGGATTTCCTTGTCAGCCATTTTCGCAAGCTTGATTTAAAAAAGGTTTCAATGAGGCAAGATGAACATTATTTTTTGATATAGTTAATATCATTAAGGAAAAACAGCCAAAAGCATTCTTTTTAGAAAATGTAAGACATTTATTAAAGCATGATGGTGGGAAAACCTTTGCAACGATAAAAAGAATAATTGAAGAAGAATTAGGATATTCTTTTTATTATAAAATAGTTAAAGCTTCTGATTTTGGCTTACCGCAACACAGGCCAAGATTATTTATGGTATGATTTAAAAATAAAGATATCAAATTTGATTTTCCTGAGCCAACTTGAATTAAATTTACAATGTCTGATGTATGGGGGTGAGATTGCTCTAAGAAAGTCGGCTATACTTTGAGGGTATGATGAAGAGGCTCTAAGATTGATGATAGGAGAAATTGGGACTCCTATTTAGTAGATTGAAAAATAAGAAAAATAAGTATTAAAGAAGGGAAAAAAATGCAATGATTGCCAGATGATTTTATATTTCCAGTATCGAGCACCCAAGCAATGAAACAACTAGGAAATTCTGTCGCAATACCCGCTATTCAAGCTGTTGCTCAACAAATATTCACTTACTTAAAAAAGTATGAAAGCAAATAAATGAGAATGGTCAGAGTTTTATGTATTTTTAAAGATTCTCGAAGATAAGAAATTGCCTGCAGCAAATAAGAAACTCGAAATAATACCAGATAAATTTTTTATTTTTCAGAAGGTTATCCGAAATGAAACTAAACAGGAAGAGAAGAACTATAACCTAGAAAATTGAGATGTATTAATTTTTGATAATAAAAATAAACTTCTCAAAACAATAAAAGAGAAGGAGATAAAATGAAAAACTCTCAAAATTTTTGAACGCATACAACAATCATCAACATGAACATTTCAAATACCAGAAGCTGAGAAATTGATGAAAAAATTATTATGCACACAAATTAAGGCAGCCAGTTTAGAGAAACCAGATATTAATGCTGTAATTTATGACAGAGTATCCGAAAGGGAAGAATTATTAGGCTTTTCTATCAAATCAATGCTTGGGTGAGCCTCAACACTTCTGAATGCTGGCAAAACTACCAATTTTATTTTTCAGATCAAGGACCTAGATTCTTCTCTCATCAACCAAATAAATAAAATAGACGGCAGATCAAAAATTCAGGATAGGCTCTCTGAAATATTCAAAAATGGAGGAAATCTGTTTTTCAAAAAAGTCGCGAACCAACAATTTGAATCTAATCTAAAAAAAATTGATACAGTATTTGCATCTTTTGTGGCTGAGATGTTGTTGAATTTTTTCTCAGGAAAAGCGACGAAAATATCTGACTTAACTAATCTTCTGTGAGAAAATCCAAATCTTAAAAATAATTACTGATTAACAGTAGAAGATTATGAATTTAAGATGAAGAATTTTCTCGTATCAGTAGCACTCGGCATGGTACCTAGTAAGAACTGGGATGGTTTCACAAAAGCCCATTGATGATATATCGTAGTAAAGGAAAATGGTGAAGTAATTTGCTATCATTTATATAATAGGGATGAATTTTTAGCATATTTATATGAAAATACAAAATTTGAGAGTGCGAGCAGTACGCGACACGATTACGGCAAAATATTTACAGAATGAAATGAATTATTCATTAATTTAAATCTACAAATAAGATTCTTAAAATAATTCCATGAACTCCCCTTCCTACTTTGAAATCCAGGTGACGTAAATATCTCTGGATTGTATGAGGTGGATAAGGGTGCGAAAGAAATAAGATGCTAATGGAGAATAAGTCGTATACTCTATTCAACCTTATGAAAACTATTCTCATCGTCCTCGTCATCCTCCTCATCCTCTGGACACTCTGGAGCATCTATATCTCTCGTGCAGAGCAGATGACCTATACCGTTTTGGAAAAACGAAGTGGTTATGAAATCAGAAAATATGATCCCTATATTGCTGCAACTGTTACTGTTAATAAAAATGGTCGCGAAGGGCTCAATGATGATTTTCGCATACTTGCTGGGTATATATTCGGTGGAAATGAATCTCAGAAAAGCATCGCGATGACAACTCCTGTTCTCACTCAGGAAAAAACCTCAGAATCTATAGCGATGACCACTCCCGTGATGACTCAAGAAAAAAACAACGAAACTTCTATGACATTTTCCATGCCCAAGAAATATTCCCTAGATACTCTCCCGAAAGCCCTCGATTCTCGAATAATATTTACCGAAGTTCCCAGTAAAAAATTTGCTGCCTACCGATTTAGTTGGTACTACTCGGAAAATCGTATCCGTACAAAGAAAGCTCGAATCCTAGAAATGCTCAAAAAAGATACTATATCCACAGTGTGAGAACCCATCTTCGCTGGATACAATGGCCCTGGAACCATACCATTTCTGATGAGAAACGAGATCATGGTGGAAATAGCAGAATAAGCTCGTAACACTTCATTTTTTAACCCTACCTGTATGTACCTTACTTTTTTGAAATTTTTTGCTCTGACGTTTTCTCTCTTTATCATACTGGATGCTGTTTGGCTCTGACTGATAGCGAGAAATTTCTACGCAGAAAAACTGGGATACATCATGAAAGAATCGATCAATTGGTGGGCAGCATTCGTGTTTTATGTCATTTTTGTCGTGAGTTTGATACTCTTTGTGATCTATCCTTCTCTCGAGAAAAATTCATGGACACATGCTCTGATATTCGGTGGGCTCTTTGGTCTCGTGACGTATGCGACCTATGATCTGACCAATCTGGCGACAATCAGAGATTGGCCACTCTCAGTCACCATTATCGACCTGATATGGTGATCGACCTTAAGTGCGGTGATGTCTGTAAGTGTCTATTTTATAGCACAAAAACTCTCACTATGGATACCTTAAGCATCGTCTGCACGGCTCTCTTGCTCTACATGACATCTTTCTACATTCTCTCCATCATTATCCGCCGAGCAGATATAGTAGATATCGGGTGGGGGTTGGGTTTTATCATGGTAGCATGGTTGGTATTTTCACTGAATTATTCTGGAAATATATCTGCAGGTATCATCCCCCTCTGTGTGACGGTCTGGTGAATACGACTCTCCTCTCACATATTTCAGAGAAATAGAGGGAAACCAGAGGATTATCGGTACGCTGAATGGCGACGTGACTGGTGAGAGGCATTTTGGGTTCGATCCTATTTTCAGATATTTCTCCTGCAGGGACTTCTGCTCTTTCTCGTAGCGTTCCCTCTGATATTCACAGGAAGTATAACTTCCCCTTACAACACTATTTTCTTGGTTTTGGGTTTCATCATCTGGTGCATTGGTTTCTCCTTTGAAATCATCTGAGATTCCCAACTCGCGTCGTTTAAAAAAAATCCAGACAACAAAGGGAAACTCCTCGAAACAGGACTCTGGAAATATTCACGTCATCCGAATTACTTTTGAGAAGTGACACTCTGGTGGTGAATATGGGTCATGTCTCTGGCTTTTTCGGCTCATTGGTGGACGATTCTATGACCATGTACTATTTCTTTTTTGATATACTTTGTTTCAGGGGTACCTCTGCTGGAGAAAAAACTCATGAAACATCCAGAGTTTCCAGCATACAGCAAAAGGGTGAGTAAATTTTTTCCATTTTTTCCAAAAAAATAATGACAAATAAGAACTCCTGGCGACAATAGAATTATTCTACTGATTAATAATTTCATATCTATGTGCCTCACTTCAAAAGAAAAAACACGCATTAAATGAAACTACGGACCGTGGGCACTCATCACAGGAGCTTCTTCAGGAATTGGTCGTGAGATGGCTCTCCTCCTGGCTGATGCTGGACTCAACCTCGTACTCACAGCACGACGTGGAAATCTCCTCGAAAATCTCGCAAAAGAGATACAGGAAAAATATAAAACTGAGACACATATCATCGAAGCGGATCTCGCACAACCTGAAGAGGTCAAAAAAGTCATTAACGCATGTGATACTTTTAATATTGGCCTCGCTGTGCTCAATGCAGGATTTGGATCAGCAGGAGATTTTATTCATCTCACCGCAGAAGAAGATAGAGATATGCTCATGGTCAACTGTGCTGCTGTCCTCCAGATGAGTCATCACTTTGCACCACTCATGGCAGCAAAGAAAAAAGGCGGTATCATATTTGTCAGTTCGGTCGTAGGATTTCAGGGTTCACCCTATGCGACACATTATGCAGCAACAAAAGCATACGTGCAGAGTTTGTGAGAAGGTCTCGCTCATGAGATGCATGGTACTGGCGTCGATATCCTCATAGCAGCTCCTGGGCCAGTCAAAACTGGATTTGGCAGTACAGCACGTATGGATATGTGAGATGCTCAAAATGTAAAAACAGTTGCCCTCTCAATTATCCGAGCTCTTGGAAAAAAACGCATCGTCTATCCTGGCTGGCTCTCGAAACTCCTCGCTCATTCACTCCAGACACTTCCTCGCTTCCTCAAGGTAAAAGTGATGGGTCTCGTGATGAAGGGGATGATTAAGAAATAATACTGCCTCGATGCACAAACGATCTCTTTTTATCTTCAGACAAGACCTCCGTATTCACGATAATACTGCTCTCAACCTCGCACTTTCTGAGTCAGAAGAGGTGATGGCGATTTTCATATTCGACGATCGTGCGAAGAGCGAATTCTGAGAAGATGACACGCGTTTTGGATTTATCAGAGAGATGCTCGAAGTGGCCGATAAAGGGCTCAAGAAAGTGTGATGACGGGTCCATGTCTACAGTGGAAAACCTGAGATCATCGTACCCGAGATTGTGACGGAGCATGCCATCAATCATGTCTATGCAAATCGCACATATGACCGATGATGAATAGAGCGAGATGTGAATATTACACAGCATCTTATCAAGCAATGAATCTGATTCACTCTCTGTGATGATTTTCTTCTGGTGCCTATCGAGACTGTTCCCGTGAGAAAAGTATTTACTCCATTTTTCAATATCTGGAAAACTCATCTCAGCAATGTACGTATACATCCACTGACAAAAGGGAGATTTTTCATTATTGAAACACATCCATCCGTCCACGAAGTCATGCCTCACGCATACCATCCATTTTTCAGATATGACTTTGGAGCGAAGCGACTACGAGAGTTTGATTTTGCGAACTATATCAATACGAGAAATTTTCCATGGATGGATGGTTCAACTCGGCTTTCCCCCTATATCCGTTTTGGTGTTTTCTCAATCCGTGAAGTCCTCGAAACAATGGAAGAAAGCCAGACACTCGTTTCTGAGCTTGCATGGAGAGAATTCTGGTATCATATCGCCTACCACTTCCCTGCTACATTTCATGAAGCATTTCAAGAGAAAAAGAGAAATATAAAATGGGAAAATAATGCCCACCTCTGTGAAAAAATAGAAGCTGCGGAAACTGGCTATCCTCTCATAGATGCTGCTATCCGACAATTGAAAACGACGAATTGGATGCACAATCGCCTGCGTATGGTCGTCGCTTCTTTTATTACGAAAAATTGTCTCATAGATTGGCAATGGGGAGAGAAATTTTTCAAGAGATATCTCATAGACTACGACGAAGCAGTGAATTTTGGAAACTGGCAATGGTCTGCCTCAGTCGGCGCTGATCCGAAACCACTCAGAATATTTAATCCCCTCCTCCAATCTGAGAAGTTTGATGAACAAGCGCTCTTTATCAAAAAATATATACCCGAGCTCACAGAAGTATCACCAAGAGATATCCATACTCTCTCACTCAAGTGACGGTACGTACCTCCGATTGTTGACCAAAAAATAAGTGCAAAAAGAGCAAAAGAGGTATACTACGCTTCGTATTCTCGAAGACAGGATAATTAAATTAATTCCTTCTCACTTTTCTTTTTTATTTCTTCTTTCTTCTTTATGAGCAAGATTACCCCCTTTCTCTGGTTCGACACACAAGCTCTCGAAGCTGCGCGATTCTACACGTCGATTTTTCCAAATTCCAAAATTCATGGTAGAGAACAATTCGAGCATACTGGACCTGATGAAAAACAAACTGTCCAGATTATTTCATTTGTCTTGGACGGTCAAGAATTCCAAGCAATGAATGCTGGGCCAATGTTCAAATTCAATGAATCAGTCTCATGGCTTGTAGATTGTGAAGATCAGTCAGAAGTAGACTACTATTGGGAAAAACTCACAGCTGATGGCGGTGAAGAGAGTCAGTGCGGTTGGCTCAAGGACAAATACGGTGTCTCGTGGCAAATTGTTCCAAAGGCACTGGGTGAATGTATGGCTCGGGACAAAACTGGCAATGTCATGAAGGCGATGCTCTGAATGAAGAAACTCATCGTGAAGGATTTGGAAGGGGCAGTACAATAAGATCATTGATATATAAACGAAAGTATGGCAATCTAGATATATGATACTTGCATGAAAAACTGATGTAGTTGCAATTGAATGAATCGATAATGCAAATTTTCGAGTACTTATTTCATGAAAAATAACACAACTCTTGCAATATAAAAACGATTCAGAAATCAGATCTTTTAGGATCTCAAATAATTTTTGAAATCTGAATATAGAAAATACTACTGAGGAGATATCGACATGAAAAGAAAAATTCTGAACTGGTTATACCTTGGTGTTCCGAGATGCTGATAACAAGCTCATATTGAAAATCAGACTCATACAAAGAACTAATTGAATGTTTCTACTTGGTGATATATTAGAGCCAAAGTGAGTATGGATGGTGCAGGAATCAGTAACAGGATCTCTCAGAGAGATATTTTGAATAGAATGATTAGAACGTAATATATTAGATGATATAACATCTCGTTACACAACAATTTGGGAAATAATTCACGAAAGAAAATATACAGAAACTATCTAATCAGCATTCTTAAACCACTTCTTCGCACTCTCTCGACGATGCGGACACCCAGGCCAACAGCATGGTCGTTTTTTGCCTGCGAGTAAGTCTTCACGGAGCCGATGAATATGTTCTTCTCGGGTTTCTGCTTTTTTGACAATAGTCGTCCAGCAGATCCATTCATTTCTCGCAAGTGGTGTGAGAGCATTCCACGCTTCAGCTATTTTTTGATCTGCTAGGATAGCTTCACTCATATCGTCAGGGAGTTCATGGACGACACCGGCTAATAGAGTAACTTTATTTTGATGCATATAATTAATTATAGCGAGATTTAAGAGAAGAAAAACAGAAACGAGAGTCCGAGACATGAGCTCAAACAAAAAAGTCGACATAAAAGAATAATTCTTACAATAAAAATACATTTATTTTTTATTTTTCGATTATGAAACCTACGTATATTGACGCATTTGTTCTCGTCATCAAAAAAGACAAAGTGGCTGCTTACAAAAAAATGGCAGAAGATGGCTGTAATATGTGGGTAAAACATGGCGCTCTCTCCTACCGTGAATGCATGGGTGACGACATAGAACCAAAAACCGAAGGATGAATGACTCCTCTTGGCTTCCCTGCTCTCACACAGCTCCAAGACGATGAAACAGTATGGTTTTCTTACATCGAATATAACTCACGAGAACACCGTGATGAGGTCAACGCAAAAGTGATGGCAGAATGGGGAGAAAAAATGCAAGAAAATCCCGATTTTGGGAAAGAATGTGCAGAAGTCATGAATATGCAGAAGTTTTCATGTGGAGGATTTACCGTTGAGGTCAGTAACTAGATTTTGTGTGGAAGAAAATCGCGCAAAATTCAAATTGTAAAAATTCCATCTTTCTTCTTTTTTATCTTTTCTTTCTTCTTTATGAGCCAACAAATCACCGTCACCACGCTCGTCGAAGCCCCTATCGAACACGTCTGGGAATGCTGGACCAATCCAGATCATATCATGGAATGGAATCATGCATCCGATGACTGGCACTGTCCTGCCGCAACCAATGATCTCACAGTTGGTGGTACTTTTAGCTCTACTATGTCAGCAAATGATGGCAGTGCAAGTTTTGATTTTGAGGGAACCTATACAGACATTGTAGAGCACGAAAGAATCGAATATTCACTTGCTGATGACCGACACATCTGTGTGACATTTGAAGAAGAAGATGGGCAAATCCGTGTCACAGAAGTATTTGATGCTGAAAGTGAAAATCCTCTTGAAATGCAACAAGCTGGCTGGCAAGCAATTCTCGATAATTTTCGAGATTATGCGGAAGCGAGTATTTAAATTCACACTTCTCACAAAACTGAAAAAATCAGAAAGAACAAGTATGTTATTATCTCCTGTATCTTGCTGATAGGTAATTTTATCTACAATAGTAACTATATGAATACACCTCAAACTGAAGAAAGTGTAGGAGCAGAAACAGAGAGCGTAACACCTCTTATCAAAAGAAAATATCAAATTATTCTTTTCGTGCTAGCGATATTTATGATTTTGACTCCTGAGTTTATCTCAGAAAAAATGGTACTGATTTCCATAGAAACAATTTGTGCTCTCTTAGGACTCGTGACTTTTTGACTCTATCAGGGTTTCAGATTTCAAAAAATTGCACGCCCTCTGAGGCCTTTTATCGTCACTCGGATTCTGCAAATCATTACCTGCCTACTCGTGGTGATGGTCATAGTACTGACTCTCCAAAATGCGATAGATCAAAAAATTCCTTACCTCGTGTATTGGTGCGTTGGTATTTTTTTATCACTCCAATTTTTCCAGATATTCTGACTGGCAAAAGAGGCAAAACATAAATATCCTGATAGGTGTGAATTTTGCTAACTTAGAATATGAAATTCACTCTACAAAAAATCATCAAATACATCCTCATCCTCATCGTGCTCTCATGACTCGGATATGGCATATGGTATAGTATCGAGCAATATAATCTCACTCAAGAAAATATCACAGTATGTGGAAATAACGGATGTATCCGTACGATGCACATTCACTCTGATATTCATCTCACTATTTGTGGTCAAAAAATTAATTTCCCACGAGAAACTGGTCCACTCAGTGGACTCCATACTCATAAGGAAAAAAACTATCTTCATTTTCACGATAAAGTACCTCTCGTGAGTGGTGAACCAAAAATCATGTTTGATAAACGTCTGACGCTGGCTGAGCTCTTTGAAGTGTTTAAGCTCGATCCAGCACAGATTTGTGGTCGTCCGACAGAAAATCTGTCGCTCAATATCCTCGTCAATGATCTTCCTGTACCAGAAGGCCTCCTCTATATGTGGTCTGATGGTGATGATATCGTCATTGAATATTCTTAATTATTTTTTATGGATTCGGTTACAAATCTCAATTGGTTCGTTCTCATCGGTGCCGGAATTATCGACAGTGTAAATCCTTGTGCAATTGGAGTCCTCGTATTTCTCCTCGCGTATCTGGTAAAATCTGGGAAAAAATGAACTCCACTCCTCATACATGGTATCGTCTACCTCGTTGCTGTATTTCTGACATACCTCCTCGCTGGCGTCTTTCTCCTACCAGTTATTCAGTCTATGAGGAGCTTCTCTCAAAATGCTTACCTCGCAATCGCTGCTATCGTCGGTATATTTGGTTTATTAGAACTCAAGGAATTCCTACGTCCAAGCAAAGAAGGATCAATAGTCGAGATATCACCAAAGTATTCAAAGATGATCAAGGATATGTCAGGAAATATTTCCAATAATCTCCTTACAACCTTTGGACTCTGAGCGTTTGTCGCTATGGTAGAGCTCCCTTGTACTGGTGCGGTCTATCTGGCAGTGCTCACACTCATGGCAAATGCTGGTTTGAGTCTCTCAAATTTTACCATGCTTATCATTTATAACCTGCTCTTTATCTCTCCTCTTATCATCATTCTCGTACTCTTTTATCGCGGTACAGAAAGTGCAACTATAGATACTTGGGTGAAAAAATGTAAGCCCTATATGCGTCTCCTCACTGGTTTGCTCCTCTTGAGTATGGCTGCATGGATGGTGGTATTTACGCTTTTTTAAGATACTGATCTTGTAATACAGTATATGTCAAAATATATCATCATTGCAATTATTACAGGAGTAATTGGATTTTTTATTGGAACCAGTTATCACTCTACCTCTCATAGTGTCGATAAGACAAAATCGCAAACTCATGAACACATGGATATGCATATGTCATCTGAAGTGCATCATCATGGACAGATTACCATCCCAGAAGGAGGCAAAATACCATCAGTAGATCTCATAGTCCATGACGATCCAAAAAGTGGATGGAACCTGCAAATAGTAACAAAAAATTATACCTTATCTCCAGAAAGAGCCAGTACACAAAACAGAGATGGAGAAGGACATATGCATCTACATATAGATGATAAGAAAATCACTCGTATTTATGGTGAGTGGTTTCATCTCTGAGAAAATATGTTAACACCAGGAACTCATACGATAAAAGTCAGTTTAAGTGCAAATAATCATGAAGATTATGTCTACCAGGGCTCAGTTATAGCTGATTCAGAGACAATCATCGTGAAAAAATCATAAAAATTGACAATTTATATCTGTATATTTGTAATCCATAGCAATATAGTATAGCATGGTAAGGAATATTCATTCTTTACTGTATTATGCTCTCAAAACGCATCCTCTCTAGTATCACAACTATTGCTCTCTGTATAAGCTTTATGATACCTCCATCTGTTTTTGCACTTAACGAAATCACTGGTGGTTCCGATTCATCTGGAGCAACAAATACCAATATTGCTCTTAACTGGCAAATAACTGGTTCGGGTACTATTCCAGTCCATCTCTATGTACCGAGTGGTACGCTCTCAATGACAACAACTACTGGCCTCACATTTACAGGGGAATCATCAGGTTCGAATTTGTACTTTTCTGGTTCGCTCTCAAACGTCAATAATGCACTCGCAACTCTCCGATATTTAAATGAATCTGCAGGCACCTATACAATCGAATTATCTCTCGTCGAAGCAGGTCAAATAGTCCACCCAATTACTGGTCACGTCTACGAAGTCATCGATCATGGAAGTGCAATCACGGGGGCGAATGCTCGAAATGCAGCACTTCTCAGAACCTATGGTGGCATCAGTGGTTACCTCACAAATATTACTAGCTCAGAAGAAAATGCTTTTGTTGGTGCTCGCCTTGGACAGGATGGTTGGTTTGGTGCAAGTGATGTGAATCAAGAAGGATCTTGGGAATGGCGTGATGGTCCTGAAGCTGGAACAGTCTTCTGGGCAAACGGAACAAGCCAAAATGGTGCTTATGCAAACTGGGCAATTGATGAACCAAATAACCTCGGTAATGAAGACTGTTCTCAATTTTATGCAAATGGAAATGGTTGGAATGATCTGCCGTGTGATTCGGTTGGGATGAATACATATGTCGTGGAATATGGTAGTACTATTGAAGGATGAGGCCCAACGAGTGCTTCTGACAGTCTCACGGTCACTGTTTCTGCTGACACTACGACACAAGCACCTACACTGACATCACCAGCATCGGATAGTACACAAAATACACTCCAATTAATCTATACCCTCCCTGAGGCCCCTACGGCTGGTAGTGTCAGTGTGGTATTTGATAATTGAACCGACGCTAACACGTATATTATGGGAGATACACAATCAGTAAATGTACCTATGTTTCTATATAGATGAGCGTCTTTCTTCGAAGAACCTGTGTTCTATTCAGGCGTAAGTGAAGATTATTTGTTACTATGAGCATGACCATGGCCAGGCACCCTTCCTGATGGGGTCTACACAGTCACTCTCAGTTACCAGGACTCCCTTGGAAATACAGCAAGTACTGATGTAGCAACAGCGGTAACTATCGATACGACAGCACCTTCAGCTGTTACCGTAACAGTACCAAATCCTCATGCTGAAATCATATCTACGACAAGTACTGTTTCAGGAACATGTGAAAGTGGTGCAACAGTCTCTATTTCAAATATACACCTTGTCACAAATCCAACAACAACGGTGTGTAGTGGTGGTGCTTATTCTACATCTATATCCTGGCTTGATTCAGCAAATAATGTTTCTCAAACACTCATTTTTAAGCAAACAGATTGAGCAGGTAATATAGGAAGTGAGACTACAGTCATAGTTGACTATGCCGGACAGACTGGTAGTAGAGGAGGGAGTTTTATTGTTCCTGAAAAAGAAATAGAAAAAAAAGAAATAATTGAAAACAAAAAAGAAGAAACTCCAGCTCCTAAATCATCTGAAGAGTGACACGAAATTCTCAAGGAATGAATTGAAATAGTTATCCTCAATGCAGCAGATGAGACAGTTTGTCCTGTTCATACTTATCTCACAAATCCTATCAGATTTGGGAAGAAAAATAATCCTGAAGATGTGAAACTTCTTGAAGCATTCCTCAATAGGTACGAGAATGCCAATCTCCCTATAGATGGTATCTATTCACGAAAAGATTTCAGGGCTGTGATCAAGTGGCAAGAGAAATATGCGCAAGATATTCTCACACCGTGGGGATTAAAAAAAGGAACTGGTTACGTTTACACAAAAAGTCTTGCAAAGATCAAAGAAATTGAGGAAGGTGGTTGTGGAAAATAGGGTAGCAAGCGCCTTGTAATACTATGAAATAGTTATATAGTGAAATTGTTTTTTAACACTTCTCTTATGACTTCTTTCCTCGCAAACCTCGAGTGGCGTTATGCTGCAAAACAATTTGATCCAACTAAAAAAGTCACTGAAACTGATCTCGAAAAAATCACAGAAGCTATCCGTCTGACTCCGACATCATTTGGTATGCAACCATATCATTTTTTTATCGTCACCAATCAAGAGAAAAAAGATGCTATCCAAGCAGCTGCTTGGAATCAACCACAAGTAGGAACCTGTTCACACCTCATAGTGATGTGTGCGAGAAATGATCTCATGGCTGTCAAAGATGAATACTTCGATGCAATGTCTGGTGGTGAGAGTGAAGTCCGTGCAAAACTCGCCGGCTTTGAAGAAATGGTGACAGGATTTATCCCCCATGCATCACCTGAATGGGCAAAGAAACAAGTCTACATCGCTCAAGGTTTTGCACTTGCAGCCTGCGCAGAGCTCCAGATCGATAGCTGTCCTATGGAAGGGTTTGATCCGCAAGCAGTTGCGAAAATCCTAGAAGTTCCAAGTAATCTCGATGTCGCTGTTCTACTTCCTATCGGCTATCGCGCGGTCGATGAACATCCGAGACCAAAGTTTCGATTCACAAAAGAAAAAGTGTTTACGACTATTGCATAATCTTATACCTTACCTGTCCACCAAAAACGAATAATTTCTCACATTTTTCTGAGGTTTTTTGGCTGAGATCAATAATTATTATTTTCTTTTACTCAAGGATAGAACGTCAAAAGTAATCAATATATGGCACCTATTATTTGTAGTACAAGATTTTGAGTTACATTTGCTGAAAGACTATAACCAAGGACAATAAGAATTAAAGTTAATGCATTCATAGTCCAGTATAAAATTCCAAATATTATTCCAACTGAAGTCGGCATTCAAAATCATGACCTCTACGTATAAAAATACTAGTAACGAAAGGGGTAAGGATTGTAATAAAGACGCTCGACATGAGTATTGAATAAAATGTTATCTCCCCCTCTTTCTGTAAAGTCTTTATCTCTTGGAAATTTATAAAGGTAGCAACTAAATTCAGGAAAAAACCTATCAAAGATAAAAGTATGAATATATTTAGATATTGCATGCGATTCATTCGTCCTTTCCCCAAAAAGACATAATCGAGAGTATTTTTATCCATAAAAAAATTAATAAATATGGAATAAGTATATCTAGAGGGGTTAGAAATCAAACATTTGGTTAGTATGAAATATTCTTCTTAGACCTGGATTCCAAATCGAGTTTGGAATGACGGAATCAGGGGAATGCTTTGCATTCCTTTTTTTGCACCTATGATGTTTATCTATTTCCTAAATATCTGCCTATGTTCTATCCACTTCTCAACTTCGTCGCCTATATCTTTATGGTGATACTGAATACTCTCTCTATCACACTTCCTCTCGGTGGAAAAACAACCGAAGAACTCTCAAATCTGTATAATAATCCATTTACTCCTGCAGGTTTCACATTTTCTATCTGGAGCATCATCTACACTCTCCTACTTATCTTTTCAATAATTCCACTCATCAATTACTTCAGTGGAAAATCCTCCTCCGCTAAAGCTACGGAAGGACATGGGAAAAATAAACTCATCGAGAAAAATATTGGCTACCTCTATGCGATATCATGTCTCCTCAATGGTCTCTGGATTCTCGCGTGGCAGTATCAACATGTTGGACTTTCAGTCGTTATCATGCTCTGACTCCTCGTGACACTCATAAAAATCCATGTAAACATCAGAAAAAATACCTCTGGTCTCACTTGGAGCGACAAATATATCACCTTCCCTGCATTTTCGGTTTACCTCGGCTGGATATCAGTGGCGACAATAGCTAATATCACAGCATGGACTGTCAGTATTGGATGGGATGGTTTTTGAATCTCGATGATCACATGGACCAATATCATGATTATCGTAGCCACACTCCTGGGAACTACGATACTTCTCAAATACAGTGATATATTTTTCACACTCGTCGTCATCTGGGCACTCTATGGCATTATGTCAAAACGCATGGCAGTGGGACCTCTCGAATTTGCGACCACCATCACGACAACACAGATTTGTATGGCATTTATTGCTGGAGCAATTACAACGAGAGTATTATTGAAAAAGTAAAAGACTCAAAAATTAAAATTCAAGATTTGTCAGTAATAGAATATATTCATGTTACAATAAATTATATTGCAATAAATATAATATAAGTAAAATTCCAAAGTTACTTTTTAAAATTTTTTATGCAATTAATTGAATTACGCCCACACCTTGATGCTCTTGTTGCTCATGAACCTGAGACTGAACCAGACCCTTGATTAAGTGTAGCAATTGAAGAAGTTCGTGAAACAAACGATATCAAAGCAATAGACACGACCTGTACTGCAGTTATAGGAAATACAAAATTTCGAGTAAGTTTCCTCGTACAAATTTGGGAGAATTGATTACCTCACATCATGTGTGCAGTCCAGGATATTGCTAAACAACGGACTATATTTATTGAAACGCCTGAGGTAGTAAGTGATGATCTCATCTGGGTGTCTACATGAGAACCTATTATCACTCAAGAAGAAAGAGTAAGAACTATTACACTCTATAGAGCTACTGTAAAGAAAATAATGGAATGAAGACCTCCTACACAATAATCTCAAATCCCTCTTCTCCCACAATTCCACAGTGTTCTTCCTGAACACCAATATTTCCATCATCCATACAGATAGCGAAGTTTTGTGTATCAAATATTTTTCCTGTCGTGAAGCCCACAATTGGTTCAATAGCGATATAGAGTCATGACTGTAGTTTTTCACCTCTATCTGGTCTTCGGAAATTATAGATATCTGGTTTTTCATGAATTTTTGTACCGAGTCCATGTCCGGTGAGCTCTCGGATAATATGAAATCCTCCTTGTGTAACCGTCGTCTCAATAGCAGCACTGATATCTCCGACGAAATTCCCTGCTTTGGCTTGCTCAATTCCAGCCACTAAGGCATCTTTCAATACTTCGATACAACGCACATGACGAACATTATTTGGCGTACCAATAATGATAGTCGTCGCTGCATCTGTGAGAAATGTTTTGTAGCGAATACCATAATCCACCTTTACAACATCGCCAGACTCAAAAGGGATATCAGCAGGTACTCCGTGAACAACCACATCATTCACTGAGAGGATGATATTTGCTGGATATTTATATTGGCCGAGAAAAGCAGACTCCACTCCCCTCTTCTTTTGCGCTTGAATAATCCATTCTTCAATTTCAATTCCGGTATGTCATTCACTCAATAAACCAGTCTGAAAAAGCTCATCAATAATCTCGCGATGGATTTTACCCGCATCACGGAGGATTTGGAGAATTTTAGAGTCAGAAACAATCATATTCCTCTATTGTAGATTGAAGACTAATAATTGAAAATTTTTTTACAAAACAATCCACACTACCACTCCTATCACGACTGCCAATATAAGTCCGACTCGCACAATTCGAACTGTCTCAGTAAAGAGGTTTGATACCATTCGAAATCGCATAATCCAGAGAAGAGCGCAGTAGAGAAGACAGAAAAATATCACGGATAGCACCACGCCAATATGCATTATCCAGATAAGTAAGCTCAGTATCATCAAGGCAACAACTGTCGCGATAAATGACTGACCAAGTGCCCGTGCCAATGATGTACCGAGTTGTGTGACGATAAGCCATGAACCTACAAAGAAACCAACCATTTCCATAAGACCTATGAGCTGGATAGATGGCTGATTGATAAATGCGAGAACCTGAGCAATATCTCCAAAGATCGCATGCAATATCAGATATCCAAGTGCTCCAAAAAATATGATACTTATGAGTGTCAAAATAGTAATCAAAAAAGATTTAATCCACCCAAGAGCACTCCAGAGAGTTATGAAAAAGAAAAAACCAATAATGATACCCGCTATGATAGCAGTAAAAGGATGGAGGAAGAGGGATAAAATCCAGACAGCAATGCTCATAATAGCGACTGCTATGAGAGTTTTTATGATACTTTTCCAGAGTGACACAGATTCATCATTTCGATTGGCAAAAAAGACAAATAGGAGACTAAACAGACCGAATACACTCAATCCCATAAGCATCCAAAAAGGAGCGTTATCACCAGAAAAAGCTGGGATATAGGGAAGTGTTTTACTCCAAAATAGAGTCCATGCTTGCCCATTGGACACCTGCTCTGTAGGAGGAACTGGTTGAGGTATATCTGGTGTATCTGGTGTTTTTGGTGTATCTGGTTGGATAGGTACTTCAACAGTTGGAACATCTCATTTTTCTACTTTTCCTTCGAGAAATACAAAACCATTTGTAGAAAACGCACGTGGTCACTTTACGACAAGTCCATTTGGTAGAGCATTTTTGAGGATTTTACCAGCATAAAATACACGCTGATCATCGATAGCATAGAGTCAGCTATCTATCACTCGAAAGCTTCCAGAGTTTGCTTCTGGTATATTTGCACCATCAAAAAATACATGACCAGCATCGAGAGCATACTGTTTTGTGAGCATTTTAAATGTCTCTGGATCAGCTTCGAGGATGACACCTTGTGGACCATAAATGTGTTTATCATCCTGTGCATACCCATGTTGACCAGAAATGATGGAGAAACTTCACGAATCGACTCAAACTATTTTCTTACCCATCTGAAATATATCATCGATATCACGAGCAAACTGTCCTCAGAGAACTTTAAATGTGGCACGATCTGCATTTGGTATCTGCGTCCATCCACTTCGTGTAGTATTGACGACATACACTGCGTCAGTATCTATGGCATAATTATCACCGAGTATGATGAGGCCCTTAATTGGTTTCTGAGAAGGGGTAACTATTGGTTTTTCTATGACGGGTTTTTCTTGAGGTACTGTAGGTGACCCAGAAGAAGCAAAAACACCTATAAAAGGAGTAAAAATGAACAAAGACAGAACAACTATTTTTTTCATAAATATAGATTATACACTACAAACAATATGCATTGTACAAATTAATACAGATTGTCAAAATAATTGTCCTCGTGACAAGAGATTCTATTTCTCTATACTGCACTCCATTATGAAAATCCTACAGTTTTTCCGACAATGTGTCGGACTTAGAAGCCCCCTGCGAGTAGCATACCATTGGTCTCGATGAATGTTCGCACATACCCTCTCAGGTAATCCAGTAAAAGGCATGTATGTCATAGGTGTGACGGGTACAAAAGGTAAAACTACCACGTCGACGCTCATCGCACAAGCACTCGAATGATCAGGACGACCATGCTGCCTCATAACGACAGCACAGGTGTGGATGGCTGGAGAAAAAAGTGAAAACACGTCAAAAATGACTATGGATAGTCCATTTAAACTCTGGAATACCCTCAAGAAGGCCAAAAAAATGGGGATAAAATTCCTCGTCCTGGAAACCTCGAGCCACGGAATCTATTATTTCCGTAATCTCGGCATCAAATACGATATCGTCACTCTCACGAATATCTCCCAAGATCATCTCGACCTTCACGGAACGATGGAACACTACGTCAACACAAAAGTTCGACTCTTTAAAAAAGAAACAGGGAAAATATGTGTTCTCCCTCGTGATTGTGAGTATTTTGATATATTTTCAAAACAAGCCGGAAAAGATGCTATCACCTACAGCATGAAACACCCTGCCACGTACCAAGTACGAGCTCTGCGAGCTGATGAAGAAGGTATCGATATGACTATTCATGGGAGTTTGCCAACAGAAGAAGCTCGTATCACTTCAAAACTTGTCTGAGTATTTAATGCGGAAAATATCCTCACTGCCTATGCGACACTTCGGGCCATAGGTATCGAGACAAAACCAATACAGGAAGCATGGAGGGATTTCACAGGTGTACCTGGTCGTATGGAACCAGTACCAAACACACGTGGACTCACTATTCTCATCGATTATGCACACACAGAAACAAGTCTCAGAAGTGTTCTGGAAACATTGAGACCTACGTTGAACGTTGAACGTTGAACGTTGAACGTTGAAAAAATTATTGTAGTTTTTTGAGCCACGGGTGATCGCGATACGACGAAACGTCCGAAAATGGGTGCTGTCGTCGACGAACTCGCAGACATTATTGTCCTCACTGATGATGATACCTACACAGAATCTTCAGAAAAAATCATCTCAATGGTCAAAAAATGAATCCCTCGTGATATCGGTGATGCTTTTCAGATAATTCCTGATAGAAAAGAAGCGATTCACTGGGCACTCAGAAAAGCAGAGAAGTGAGATATCATCCTCATCGCTGGAAAGTGATGTGAGACAGTACAAGTGACCAATAAGGGGTATATCCCCTGGAGTGACCGAGGGGTCGTTGAAGAATTTCTGAGATAATTGCCTTTTTAAAACATAGAGAATAATTTGATTTTATACTGAATTAAGTAGAGTGGTGTGAAGATTTTTTTATGCCTCAATTTCCTCAAGTGTCTGATTCTCCTGCTTTTATATTTCAGGTGACCGTTAGGAATCTCACATTCGCTATTTTACTCGCTGTATGATCGGCACTGTGAGATCCATGAGAAAAACAAAAAGAAGGTCCTCTTTTCATTGACCCCATCTGAATTATCCAGGAAGAATTACATGCTCTAGTAGAGAAAGTCCTCCGAGATCCAGAATGTACTCTTCCTATGCTCAAACAAGAAGTCTCAGGAATGCTCGAACGTGATTGATTTTCCCCTGCCATGATTGAGGTAAAAATTGTATACGAGCCCTGTGGTAGACAAGAAATCGAAACATCAGTTCTTATTCCAGATCTTCATCTGTTTACAGTTGATGAAGAGATAAATCAAGAAACCTGAGATGCCCTCAAAAGAAACTTTGCAGCAAATCTTCATGATGAGATAAATGCAGCACTCCGAGCAATGATAAAAATAAATCCAGAAATTAGCTTTGAAGCTATAGCTCAAAAAGTAGATCAGATGATGATTGGGGAAAGTGAATTATTTAGAAGTTATGACTGGCAGTATATGAAACCAATTATCATGTTAAATGAACAAAAAGAGCTCATTGTCGGTATAGCATATAGAGAGAATATCACTGGAACTGACCGAGTTATGGTACTCCCAACTGATCTCAAAATAAAAGCCCCTGCAGAAACCCCCGTGAATTTAAAAAGAGTTGCCAGTTTATAAATATTTTCGTAACAGAGGAATGCTCTCGTAGTCCCTCACCACAGCTATCATAGGTGGCTTGTATTGAGTAACTTCAGTAATATTTGAAATATTAACACCTCAGATAGCGACAAACGGAATCCCGAGTTCAGCAGCATGTGAGAGATAGCCAAAACCAATTGCTGGTCGATCTGGCTTCGTGGGTGTCGCCCAGATAGGTCAGACACTCACATAACTGGCTCCAGAATCTCGTGCGAGAATCCCCTGCTCAAGAGAATGAGTTGTCCTCCCATAGATCTTATCTGGACTCCAGAGTTTACGAATGTCCGAAATCGGTAAATCATCTTGACCAGAATGATATCCGTCGGCATCGACGATTTGAGCAATATCGAGGTAATCATTCACGAGAAATGGCTTTCAGTATTCTTCGGCTAATTTTTTTGCCTCATACGCTTTTTTAAGGATTTCGTGTTTTGGCTCATCTTTCGAACGAAGTTGGATAATATCGGCTCAGAGTTCTAATCATTTTCGAAGAATATCGACGTCATGAGAGATGAGATAGATTCCCCGAAGTTCCCAGGGTTTTTTTACTTTGAGAAAGCATTCTTTTTCAAGTTCGTAGAGTTCGTAGCGAAATATTCGGAAAGTATCGTCACCAGTGTATTCTTCGAGGACACGTAAGGCCTCTTGTGATCGCTTCATATTCGCGAGGAGAAGATCATATATGCTTTCACGAGGACGAATACTCTCATTGGCTCGGACATCGCTCTCCGTATCACGTGCTTCCATTCGGGCTCTATCGGATACTGGAAGTGAGTGATGACTGATTTTTTTTCGTAATCAGACAAGTTTATTCGTTAAAATCTCATCATTCACGACAAATCGAAAATACTCCTCGATAACACGGAGTCACTCGCAGACACGGTGGATATTGGCATCTAGGATGGAAGGGTACATTGTTTAATTGGTTTAATGTGTTTTATCCGTTTAATAAGTTAATTCAGTTTACTCAGTTTTTTCAGTTTAGAAAGATGTTGAGATTTGAGCCAAATTCCCCTTAAAAATTCACCAGAGGTTTATTTGCACAGCGCAAAAACTCGTAAAATATTTGACAAGTAATTTAATATGTTTATATTAAATATGTATTCTGAGGGAATGTTTAACTATTAACTATACGCAATATGGCTCCGCTATTACCTAGAAACGGAATTGAGGAAATTAAAGAATCACTAAATTGAACAGTTGCTGTACTTCAAGACTTGAGAAAAAGACTAGAAGTTTGATCAATTTGAAGGGAAGAAGTTGAACTAAATCTCGATTGGATTCTCACTCGAATAAGTGATGAAGTTACTGAAATAATGAGGGAGGCAGGCATATGAACAAGGCAACCATAATTCGGCAAATAGAAATCTCATCAATAAAAAAAGCACTGAAATATTTTCGGCAATTATCTTTGAGCTTATTGAAAAATACTAAATCAAAAAATCCCCCATTTCTGGGGGATTTTTGTAAGCTAGATTCCACGCCGCATCCGCATAAGCGGACTTGGCTGGAATAAAGAGGAAATTATTCCTTATCAGCTTTCTTTGCTGTTTTCTTTGTTTTCTTTTCAGCTTTTTCTCCATCATCCATTTCTACATCGAGATCAGCTTCTTTTGATTTATCTACTTTTGCAGCTTCACCACCAGCAATAGACTTCTCAGCACCAGCTGGAGTTGGCTCGAGAGCTTTCATAGAGAGACCGATACGACGTTCATTGATATCGAGCGTAATGATCTTTGCCTTCACTTTTTGACCGACTTTGATGACTTCTTCGATATTTTTAAGAGGTGTGTGTGATATTTCAGAGAGATGAATGAGACCATTGATACCTCCATTGAGCTCTACGAATACACCAAATTTTGAGATTTTGAGCACAGGGACTTCGATGATATCATTGAGCTTATATGCTGAAGCGAGTTCAGCCCAAGGATTTTGCTTGAGACGCTTTATAGAGAGAGAGATTTTCTCAGGATCGAGACCGATAATCTCAACGTTGACCTTGTCACCGATTTTTGCAAATTTTCCAGGATTTGCGACATGACCCCAATCAATTTCTGAGACATGGACGAGACCTTCGAGACCATCAAATGTCACAAAAAGACCGTAGGAGAGGATACCAGAGATGACACCTTCCACGCGATCACCGACTTTGAGATTTTTGAGAGCGACTTCACGAGATTGATCAGCGGTAGCACGTTCTGAGAAGATGATTTTCTTTCCATCATCCTGGACATTTAGGACACGTACTTCGAGGGGCTTACCGATGAGAGCACGGAGATGTTCGAGAATTCTCTCTGGATCAGCATTTTCCACACGTGGATAATGGATAGGAGAGAGTTGAGAAACTGGTACGAAACCTTTCATACCATCCAGGTCGATAAGGAGACCTCCTTTGTTTGCTTCAGTTGGGACGACAGTCATCGTGAGATTCTTCTCTTTGTTATCGAGAAGTTTGCTCATGAGTGTCATCTGACTCGCTTTGCGAAGTGAGAGGATGAGGAGTCCTGATTCAGGATCCTGACCACGGTACATAGCTGCGATTTCATCACCGACTTTGAGTGTCCTCACATCCATCACAGAAGAGAGGAGATCAGCGCCCGAGATAATACCAGTAAATTGATTATTGACATCGACGAGGAAGAGTTTTCTTCCGATAAATACGATAGTACATTTGACGATTTCACCTTTTTTAAGAGGTTTAACGACGGGCTCTGCAGCCAAGAGTGTAGCAAAATCTGACATAGCCATAAGGGGTTAGAAATAAAGATGAAGATATGAGATGTTAGATATGAGATGTTAGGCCAAATAGCCCATTTACTCAAAACTAAAAACAGATAATCTTCCTTTGGCTTCCTTGGTTAAGAAATAAAGATGAACATGATACCAAGGGGAATATAAGTTCATGGTGACTTTGGACTAAATCTGAGATAGGAAACTGGAATAGTCTATAATCTCATATCTAATATCTAAAGTCTAAATTGGGGCGAACGACGGGGCTCGAACCCGCGACAACTAGATTCACAGACTAGGGCTCTACCAGCTGAGCTACGTCCGCCATAATAAACACCCCAGAAGTCTGGAAGTGGAGGTAGTATAGGGAGCCAAACGAAAAAGCAAGCGTTTGTTGTCTTCTCTCAAATCAGTACTATGCTGTATGAATACTCTCTTTATCGAACTGTAAGTCTCTCAACCTCTCCGCCCATAGGCGGGGTATGCTCCAAAGCGTAGAGCTCATCATAGAGTTTTTTTGCTGTATCTGGATCATTATCTCGGACATATGTCTGAATAGTTTGGAGAATTGTCTCTGCATCACGACGAGAAGTTATCTGAATTTTTTCATCGTAGGGAGAACGTGGGAAATACTGTCTCGAAATATCTGCACTCAAACTCGATGGAGTAGGGACAAAAAAGAGGACACTTACCATCATCATCATGAGGACACTCCCCGAGAGAGCGAGCAGAAGAAAAATATTTTTTTGTTGCATATATACCTATTGTACCATAACTAGATTTGAAAAGTCAAATATTTCTCTATACTTCTTTTTATGCGTCGTCACGTGTTCTTTTTTTGACTGATACGAATCCCCCTCGAACTCCTCCTCGTCATAGGAGCATTTCTCATAGCCCGTGAAATCCGTATCACGACTGACCTCATCCCCGGCATACAGCTCCCGAACAGAACTATCGATCTCCCCTATCTCATAGGTCTTGCTACAGTGAGCTATAGTATCATAGGAGTGATATTTTCTTTTCAAAAGCTCTATGCTATCGAAAAAATCACCGGAATTATCGAGGAAATATTTATGATCATCAAGTCCGTCTTTGTGAGTTTTTTTATTATGATTGGACTTCTCTATCTCACGAACTGATTTCCCTATGAAACTATTCTCATTCCGAGATTAATCCTGATATATGCTTTTCTCATCGCGATGGCAGGTATTATCCTCGAGCGGATTATCATTCGCTGGATTCGTATGTATGGATTTATGCATGAACACTTGGAAAAAAAGAGGATTCTCCTCGTCATGAATCACAGTGAATCACATTTAGAGCAATCATTTATCAATCAATATCATCTCGCAATTATCTGATATCTGGCTCCTTTTGCACAAAGTAGTGATTTTCCCTATTTAGGTACTATTGGTTCTCATGAAAAAGTAATTGCAGAAGAACGTATAGACGAAGTCATAGTTCTCTCTCATGATCTCCCCTATGAGCTCAAAAAAATACTCTTTGAATACTGCCAAATCAATGGTATCACTTACCGCTATGTTGGTAATCTCTACGAAACATCGAAGAATAATGCTCATATTGATTTCATTGGTCGACTCCCCCTGATCGAGATACGGACTATCGGTATCACAGCATGGTGACGCGTGGTCAAGAGAGTCTTTGACCTCACTCTAGGTTGTTTTTTGTTTGTTATACTCTCCCCTCTCTGGATTGGGCTCTGCTTAATTATTGTCCTCGAATCGCCTGGTTTTCCTTTTTATATCAGTACACGTATTGGTCGTAGTGGTCAAAAATTTTCTATGATCAAATTTCGCTCGATGATACATGATGCTGAGAGTATGAAGTGAACTCTTCCAAATGAGAGAACTGACGGACCACTCTTTAAGCACACGAATGACCCTCGCATCACATCTTTTGGAAAATGGATACGCCGATGGTCTATCGATGAGCTCCCACAGATTATCAATGTGATCCGTGGTGATATGAGCTTTATAGGGCCGAGACCTCACCTCCCTGAAGAAGTCAGCCAGTATTCAGAAAAACAAAAACAAGTCCTCACTATCAAACCAGGCATTACTGGTATGGCACAGGTCTATGGACGAGATAGAAATGCTTTTGAGCGTGAAATAGAACTCGATCTCTTTTATATAGAAAATTGGTCGCTCCTCCTCGATACAAAGATTTTATTTCTCACTTTCCGAGCTATTTTCCAGGGGAAATAATCGTGTCATACCCTACTTGCCATATATCCTCGAGGTGAAAAATATCGATTGCGTGGAACTTGCTCAGATTTGGACGAATAAGAGTAATCCTCGGATCATCCGGAATTGGCTGATTGCGAAAAAATACTCTAAAAGTTCTCTCAAGATTATCAGCCACTGAGAGTGTTTGAAGTTGCCCATTTTCATCAAGAAGAGGTGAAAGTGCACTATTCACATCAATACCAATAATCTTGTCTCCTATATAGTTTTGGACCGCGAGATCAACTGGAAAATTATGAGACGGGCCACCATCGACACAATAACACCTATATTCTGGATGGTAAAAAGGAGTAAAGAGGAGTGGAACAGAAATAGACGCTTCAACTGCATCTACTATGATACCACGATTCATAGCGAGCCTCTCGCCCGTTTCATAGTTTGTTGCAGAGATGGTGAGTGGAAAATTTGTATCATCAAACGTTTTGTCTCCAAAAACAGTTTCAAGCACAGACCGTACTTTTCTACCCGAAAGAAATCCTGCTTTATTCCAAGTCAGATCAAAAGCTAAACTGAGGATTTTTGTCTGTGATATAATTTCTTTGAGCTCATCGGGTGGGTGACCGAGTGCAAGACCAGCAGCGACAATAGATCACGCAGAGACGCCTGCATACCAGTTAAAAGAGTGGCCATCGCGAATCAGGGCAGACAGAGCACCCAGATGAGCCATACCGAGGGCTCAACCTCATGAAAGTACGATTGCTGATGAATTCATGAAACAAATATAAAACTAATACGTTGTACTATAGTCAGTATGATAAATTTGACAATAAAACTTGCCGAGAGAAAATAATACCTATAATCCAAAAGCCCATGTACGAAGGAGATTCAACACCCCATTCATATCGCCCAATACCACTCTCGAAAGCTCAAATAAGAAAAATGCAACGCGAATTGAGGGAAGCAGATAAGCGTATTGAAGACCTACGAATACGTGAGCAAAGAGAACGGGAACATGGGATTGATACTCCGAGTTGGTTATAAGCATGCAGCCGTAGCTCAGCTGGAAGAGCGCATCCCTGCGAAGGATGAGGTCACAGGTTCGATCCCTGTCGGTTGCACCATTTCGCCTATGGCGAAAAGTAGAAGTAGAAGAGCAAGTACAAGAGAGGAAATGTATTTGATTTGAAAAAAATTTCATTCTTATATAATCGCATCCGGTATAAGTAAAAAATCCACTCTTTTACTGTTACTTTTTCTTTTACTGTTTTTCAGAGAAAAACTTGCCACCATAGCTCAGCTGGTAGAGCGACGGTCTTGTAAACCGTAGGTCATCGGTTCAAACCCGATTGGTGGCTCCATTTATTTTAGTTGTTGGAAAGATCAAGAAGGTCAAAGCGATGACCATTACCACTCGAAATACGATTCACGTATTTCTCCGGTCATCGGTTCAAACCCGATTGGTGGCTCCATTTTAAATTAAGAGAAAAAATAAAAGAGAAAAGAGAAAAAATGCGGATTTAAAAAAAATTCCACCTTTCTTATTTCTTCTTTCTTATCTTTTATCTTGAGCATAGCGAACATGGGTCGATACCAGAGCGGTCAAATGGGGTGGACTGTAAATCCACTGGTTCTACCTTCGGGGGTTCGAATCCCTCTCGGCCCACCATATGACACAATATAAATCTTCATCAGAAATGGTGGAGATTTTTTTAAAGGGATTCGAACCCTTCGGGTTGACTCGTTTTGCCATTCAAGGCAAAACTCCCCCTCTCGGCCCACCATTCGATAGATAATAAAAACAGAAAAAAGTAGGGATTTTGTGATATGTAAATCTACTTTCAAGCATCATGCAACCAACCGTACATCAATGAAGCCAATTTTTCTTTTATGGTATGTATTCATGGATGGTCACTATACCACTCAGCGTCATCTATATGCAGGCGGCCAGACAAAAAAAGTACTTTTTTTCACGCTCAAGCATACTTCAAACATTCTCGTAGCATAAGGAGTGATCGACCATCTCTTACATAACCATGTGATAAAATTCGTGATGCTGGGTTGTCTCAAGGTAATACTTCAGCCCACATGTTAATTATCTCGAGCGGTGGCACAAAGTTGTATGTAGTAAGGAGATACATAAGCACAAGACGTCTATTAATAAATTCTTCTGAGTCTGATCCTATTTTGAGCTTATAGCAGATGATAAAATTGATAACTGATATCAAGAAAAGAAGATGGATTGTTGCTGGTCACCTATCTACATCTATCGCGTGCTCTCTTAAACCATCGGGTAAAAAATCCTCTAAATTCCCTTCAGTCAGTATTGCATCAAAACTTTGACCTTTTAATATTTGATCTATTTCCTCACGAATTATAGATGCACGACTAGGGATATGTGCTATTCATACAAATGTCATAGGCACACCATCTCGGACTGGTATTTCTACACATGGTATGGCTTCAATGATCTGCTCTGCATTTTCACCTCATACATGACGAAATCCTTTTTCTCAAGCATTAAAAATAGTATTTATGAGACCAGTCTCATACAATCATCATGTCGCAACAGAAGCTATGGAAGATATAGTTGGGAGACTTTTTCACATATAACCAAGAAAATTCAAAAATGATCTTCTGGGTATGACAGCTCCACCATCATCCAGTTGGATATTATCTCATTCATGCATAATCTAGAAATTAGATGAGACTACTTATAAAGTGCTCTCTATCTGGAGTAAGATCATCCACTAAATTTATATCTGGACTTAAAGGTCGAATACCATTTATAAGATCATATAATTCTCTATCCCTAGTTCATAATGTTATTTTATCACCATGAAGTCTAGGTATTCTATGTCCTAAGAATGTTTTCAATACGATTGAAGCCAATGGAGTACTTGGCTCAAAAAAAGTTTCTGCAAGTCTAGAACCGTCTGCAAATCCATATAAACGTACTAAAGTATCTCTAAGATATAACCAATCGCATCAAGGATCAGTATCCATCGCTCATCAAAACCATACATCTGTCACATCTCATATGCTACCTAATGAAGTCCAATCAAAAGGAGTCCTTACTGCCTGAAATCATGCATGTTCAACACGATCAGCAACTACTGAATCACCCAATACAAGTATATTTCTGGTCCGTTTTGCCATAAGGCGCAAAAAAACCTCAAATGCTTCTGGATCATTTATCCTTGGTCGGCCTTCTTCTGCCACATCTGGTCTTGGAACCGATATGTGTGCATTGATCATTTTTTCAACTACATCTTGCATACCACGAACTGCTTCACTACCTCCAGAATTTGGCCATACTACGATGGGCGGATGTGTACTATGAATCTCACGAAACCGAGCTAAAGCCGCTAAAAATATAACTCATTCATATCGTGCTTGGTCCGATGTAATTCAAAACTGGCTCATTAAATGAGCTATATTCGTTCAAATTTGGTCACGTAATAATTGATTAACCAGTTGAGAATTATGAATAACACTACTACCGACCACGCCCTTTATTATAAATGAAACATGCCTTGCTGCAATATCTGAAATTCTAAACAGTGCTTCTGATAAGTTTGTAATTACATGGGGGTCAGGATGTCATGCGGTTGCTAACTCGTTTTTAATCCATGCCAACCTTTCATCATCACCACGACGAGCTGTGTCATAAAGAACAAAAGTAGTTCTGAGCATAAATTAAAATAATTAATATATATTTTAATGATATATTTAAAATCTATTAGTCAAATTGTAATCTGCTTAATTTAATTGAAACGATTCCCTACATCACATCGCTAAAATCATCCCTTTTTCCGTCTTTCAGATATTCATGAATCGCATTTCTCGTAGCAAGTAACGAAAGAATCTGAGCACGGTGTCGTCTCGGAGAAACCGTGATTCCAGTATCACGGATGATGGTTGCTTGATTCCACGAGAAAAGTGTCTCAAAATCAATTCACTGAACGATATCTCAGAAAAGGCCTGAACAAGCAATGGTGATCATAGACGCCTGAGCAGTATATGACCATTTTTTGAGAGTCGTCTCCTCGATTTCCAGAAAAACTTCTATCTCATCACCACATGAACGATTGTGTTCTCGATATCGGATAGTGGGTGATGCGATTTCTCCCATATGTTGTGGGTTGGTCCCATAAAAATGTATCGTTTCTGCTGTCATGGATAGATTATGTGATGAAAAAAAGTTGTGTCAATACTATCTCACCCCCTATTGTACCTATTATACATTGATAACAAATGAAATGTAGGGTAATCTGGTGACATGACAGATCCCTCATTTATTCCTGAAACAGGTGGAGCAGATATCTCTGCCTATGAAAACACTGACCTATCCACGCTCAATACGCTCAGTGATGACCTGCCACCTACAGAAAAAAAACTCGAAAATATACTGATTCGGGTGGTATTCTTTGCACGTATTGCTGGATGGATTGGCATTATTCTCTGCGTACTCTCTGGCCTCTATAGCTGGTCGAGAAGCCAGACACAGAATAGTTGGCTCATGACTCTCCCGATGAATAAATCTGGAACAAGTATCTGTACATGGATCAATCGTGGATTAGATGAAAAAATCCGTAAAGATACAGCATTTCGAGATTTTCTCATCTCACAGTGAAAACAATCCTACCTCGATATAGTCGATCAGGGTCGCTGTATCGCACCAGATACACTTGTTTGATGGCTCGACCTACAAAAATTATTCATGTCGCAAGAGCTCGCAAGAATCTATGAGACAATAATTCCAAAGAAATTTATAGGAAATACTATTACAACTTCGCCAGAGCTCGATGTCATAGCGAGAAACTCTCCAGAACATCGTATGCATCATGATGATATATTGAAGCACCTTTCAGAAACAGCTGATAAGCTCGGAGATTCTTCCACACGTATTGCGTGTAGTGAGGTACGCTTTTTCGAACTGAGTGCTGATGCACAGTGTGAAGTATCATCTCGTTCACCAGTCCAGCCAAGAGCACGTGCAATAGCATTTTTAAAAGAACTCGGCGCGCAAGAAAAGGTTCTCATCACCTATCCAAATACGCTCGATATGACTATAGATGAGAAAACAAAACTACTGAAAACCAGTTTTGTCGTCAAAATGACCTATATACCTGCGAGATATGAAGCAGAAAAGATTAAAAAACTCACCTATGACAAACGCTAATCCTATCATCACGCTGAGAAATGATGCCATTATGTGGATATCTATCACTGTGTTTTCATTATTGATCGCATGGTGAATCTATGTCTTCATGGGAAGTACCTGATCCAAAAATGCACACCAGATCAATACCCTCCTCGATACGATAGAACTCATGCGAGCAGAGGGTGTTATCACAGAAAAAAACTGGGAAACACTCACCCCAGATGAAAAAAAGAATGAACGATGGTCAACCATGACAAAACTCGTACCAAGTCTCCAAAAACTCATCGCATCAGGGACGCCAGCTGCTGGGAAAAATATCGTTACTATCAAATCTATCAGCCAAAAAGTAGGGAGTGAAGATACCTATATTGGATGGCTTGAAAAGTCTTGGACCTGAGCAGCTCAGACAGACCTCTCACAGACGCAGACAGATATAGCCGAGATTATACCCGTCTTCGCAGGTGTATCAGAAGTTTCAGGAACAGAGACTATAGGAGGAAAAATCACGCTCAAGTCGCTCATAGACTACATACAGGAGAATATAGTAGACCAATACAACCTCACCAATGCCCTCGGACAAATCGGTATCAATACGGTACAATTTTTAGCGGATTCAGGTGATATAGGTCTCTACGAGGTCCCTCTTCAGTTTGAGAAAGTACCAAATGAAAACGTCATCAGTCTCCTGGAATTTATCGCAAAAACTGGTGGGATCCGTGTCACTGAATCATGAAAAAATATTGTAATAGAACATAGCATCTCCCGCCCTCTCAAAAACACACTCGCCAATGAATCGACGCTCAAAAATCTCCTTATCACCATAAAAGATATGATTATCTCCCCAGCGAGAGAAGCATGAAGCACAGAAGAAGATAATATAGTGACAACCAAAAAAGCGAGTTACTGGGACGTACAAATGACCCTCAGATTTTATATCCGCGGAGCAAGTCGGGACCATATTGCGACACTTGACACCAAAATTCTCACGCTGCTTGATAAAAACGGGCGAAACTGATCACTGATAGCCCGTGGCAATGAACTCCTCAAAACATGTAATAACTGTCCTCATTCATGACAAATCAAGGATATCATCGTCCTCCTCACCAATGCTCGTGCTGCCTATGATAGCATCATAACCCAGGAGAAAAATCCAAAAAATGAATTCTCACCGATTGAGATACTTGGGCACCGTACTGAACTCATGACAACGATTGAAACACTTGAGAAAAAACTCACAACACTTTCTGGCTTAGTAATACAAAAACAATAATATGACTACGCTCGAAATACTTAAACAATCTATATTTACTGGAGAAGATCCGGCAAAAATTTGTGACCTCATGATCGTCGTCGCTATTGAGTCGAATGCTTCTGATATACATCTCGAGCCATTGAATGAAAAAGTCCGTCTTCGTTATCGTACTGATGGTGTCCTCACGGAGATTCTGGAATACCCAACAGTCAATCATCCACAAATAGTCGCTCGTTATAAAATACTGGGGAACCTCAAGATGGACGAGACACGTAAACCTCAAGATGGACGTATTTCTCACGAAGTTGGTGATAAAGCATTTGATCTACGTCTCTCAACGCTTCCGACAGTCCATGGAGAAAAGATCGTGATGCGTATCGTCGATAAAACAAAGAAAATACCTGAGCTCGACAAGCTCGGTCTCGAAGGCAGAAATAGTATCATCATCAATCGTGCTATTGAGCAGCCAAATGGTATCATCCTCAACTCAGGTCCTACTGGTTCTGGTAAATCAACGACACTGTATGCGATCATGAAAAAACTGAATCAGCCAAAAGTGAATATTATGACCTTCGAAGATCCAGTCGAAATCGTCGTCGATGGACTCAATCAGAGTCAGGTATTCCCCGACATCGGTTATACATTTGCTACTGGTCTCCGTACTGCTCTCCGTCAGGACCCAGATATCATGATGGTCTGAGAAATCCGTGATCAAGAAACGGCAGATATCGCTATCGAAGCGTCTCTCACAGGTCACCTCGTCCTCTCTACCATCCATACCAATTCTGCTGCAGAGACACTTACACGTCTCATTAATCTCGGTATAAAGACATTCTTGCTCCCTGCGACTATCAATGCTATCATAGCTCAGCGTCTCGTCCGACGTATAAATCCTGATAAAGCTAAAAAAGTACCTTTTTCAGAACTCGATATCAATCTCCAACAACGTGTCAAAAATGTCATCGCGACTACACCAAAAGAAGAAATCAAGATGCGTCTCTCAGAAGAGATTATGCGTGATCCTGGTTTTCTCGTTCCAGACATGACCAAAGTGAGCAATCCAGACCAGGCATATGAAGGACGTATAGCGCTCTACGAAGTCATGGAAATCACCGGTGGTATCAAAGAGATGATTATGCGTGATGCGTCTGCACGCGATATCTTCAATGCTGCGGTCAAAGACGGTATGATTTCTCTCGAACAAGACGGTATCATCCGCGCTCTCCAATGAGTCACGACACTCGAAGAAGTCTACGGTGCTGTCAGACAAGAAGTCTAAAATATTATCATGGGCAAAAATTCTATCATCATCCTCTCAGAAAAATTCGAAACACCAAAAAGTCTCGCAAAAAAGTCATGGTGGGAAGCCATAAATGATGCTCTAGTCACGAATCAAAAAGTAAAACTCAAGGATAAGGTCACATTTTACCGGCTTCTAGCGACGATGGTCAATGCCGGTCTCACCGTCCTCCAAGCACTCCATGTACTCCAAGATGAACAAAAAAATCCAGTCATGAAAAAAGTACAAGCTTCGATGATAAAACAGATTCAATCTGGTCATAGTCTCTCGAGTACACTGCAACTCTTTCCAAAGAGCTTTTCTGATTCAGAAATAGCTATGGTAGAATCAGGAGAAAAAACTGGTCAACTCAATCTCGCCCTCCTACAACTCGCGACACAAATCGAAAAACTCGCTTCTCTCTCCAAAAAACTCATAGGAGCTCTCATCTATCCTATACTTATCGTCATCGTGATGATCGGTGTTATCTTTGTCTTGATGTGGCAAGTCGTCCCAAAACTTATCGGTATTTTCACGGATTTTGGTGGTCTCCCCCCAGCGACACAGATGCTCGTCAATACAAGTGCGTTTATACAAAACTACTGGTACCTCTTTATTATCACTCCATTTTTTGTGATATCATGAATCACAGCATGGAGAAAAACAGAGCCCGGACTCTACATCACAGATAAAATACTCTTGAGTATTCCTGGTGTCGGCGCGCTCCTTGAAAAAATCATTATCTCACGTTTCTCCCGACTCCTCGCATCGCTCATGAGTAGTGGTATATCTATCGTCGAAGCACTCCGAATCATCTCTGGCGCTCTCGGCAATGAAGTCTACCGACAGCGAGTCCTCCTCCTCCGTGATGACGTCACTCGTGGTGTGACCATGGGAAAATCACTCGAAAATGATCCCCTCTTTCCCGATATGGTCACACAGATGATTAAAGTCGGCGAAGAAACAGCAAAAATAGATCAGATCATCGTAAAAGTTGCTGATTTCTATGATGAAGAAGTGGATGGAGCTGTCAGTGCTATCAATAAAATCATAGAACCCGTGATTATCGTGACGATGGCAGTCGTCGTCGGCTTTATCGCCTATGCGATTATGACACCGATTATGCAACTCTCCGATGTGATTAGTCAGCAGTAGTTAAAGCTATTTTGGAAGCTTCGCAACACGTTTTCTATGGTTCTCTAATGTAACACTGAGTGGCCAAACGTACTGAATACGAATTTTGTGTTCAACAAGAGAATCAATGTATTCATCCAAGAATACATCATCTACATCTTCTGAGCTTCGTGGTGTTCGAATTTTATTCAATCCAAGAAGCAAGCTCAGAGCAGATACTCATCAATCTCATTTCTTGTTTTCCTCTTTTATACGAGAACGGTCTTCATCACCAGTAAATGTTTCTAACTGAAGTGTTATAAGAATACGCTTCCGGAGGATGTATCGTGCTCGAGGAGAATTTCTGAGTTCTACCAAATTCATCATTGTATTTTCTTCACTTGCGTCACTCGCGTCTTTTGGTATTTCACCATTGAAACGAAGTACATCTCTTCTATAACATAATTCGGCTCCGGGATTGGTAGCAAGAAGGTCATCTACATTTCGACATATTACAACGCCTTCTTCTGTTTTTCTTTCTTCGTATCCGGCACGATCTGTGAGCATTGTTGGGGTATTTCCTTCAGGAAATTTTGATCATCAAGATAAGTGTTTTCGGTCATGTCTTCAATACTTCACTAGTCGTGCTTGTCATAATTGGAGTAGTTTTTCATAACTCTCTACTTTACTTTCTTTTTCTCTATTTAACATTATTTCTCGTCGTACTAGAGCTTTTCTCTCCTTTATTTCAGCAGTAAAAAATCGTGCAATATGGGCACAAGATTCTGCTACTTCTTCATAACATCTCTGCTGAGTACGAGTTAATATATCTCAGTTTTCACATACTACTGTGTAATCATCACATGATACAGTTCTATACTTTATAATAATATTTGCCTCGGTATGTCGCCATTGTGCTCCTACAGCCATTTTTGTTGGGATACTCCATCAGTATGGTGCAAGTTCTCATCGAAGCCTCTCTCTTTGTTGTTTTATATCACCAATTTCTCTCCCCTCGAATTGGAAATCACGAGCAAAGTTCAGCAGTGGTCCAAATGCTGTTCGTGCCCCTTCATACTCATGTTGTTCACGTTCTTGCTGAGCCCGAAGTTCTGCTTGTTCTTTTTCATGTTTGATTTTTTCTCATGCTTCTTTACGTTTTTTTTCTGTTACTTTTACCAATTTTACATCAACATCAACTCATAAATCTCAAGGAATTATAGCGTTATCCGGAGAAACTGTAATTATTCCTGAATGAGGTTTCAAACCTGTTGCATCAGGGAGTTTTGATAGATCAATCGTAACTATTCATACTTCATCTATCCGAGCATGCTGAAGAAGTACATCTTCTTCAGCTCAATCGAGAATTAATTGATCATTTTCACGTCTCTCTTGTGCAAATGTTAGCTCTGGTTGTAATATATTTGCTACTCTATCTTGGACTTGAAATGCATGAGGAGCAGCTCGGACTTCCGATATTAGTGTTTTAGTCGTTGGCGCTACAGGAGGTGTTCATTTTTCCATATAATATCAACCCCTTACAGCCAATTTTACTTGGTTATTGATTGCAAATATATGTCCATCATTCAGAGTAATAACCACTTCATATTCTACACGTCATCTTATGTATTCTCATGGCAAAGGTGGAATTTGAAACCTAGATCATACATGCTCTGTTACGATAAACTCGTCGGTGAAAGTTTTTTTACGATGAGCTGAAGAACGTCTTAATATAACAGATTTAACTGACATTTCTTGAAGGTTTGTTAAATCCACCGTTTCTAGCTCTTTTTTTTGACGTTGAGAAGTTTCAAAATCAGGAAAAATATGGTCGATATTTGGCTCTTCTCATATTGGAACAATTCAAAGTGGAGCGAGCGGTTCAGGTTCTGGAAGAGGAGTAGATGTAGCCAAAACTCGTGCTACTAGAGCCGGAGCGTCTCGTCCAGGAAGAACTCTTTTTTTTGGTTGAGCTGGTTGTCTGGTTCTTTTATTAGCTGCAGAGAGAAGTGCAGCTCAGATTTCTGGTGGTATCTCTGCACCTCCCAATACCCACGTATCATCTTCTTGGCATAGTATATCACCCTCAATACCAAAAACTCGTCGAAAAATAATCGATGCTTGTGAATTTCGCATTAACAGTTGAATATTTTTCTCAATCCATACACACCATGTAGGAATAAAATCAGATACAGCAAACTGAGGAATCAAGTCATCATATCCATTTATATTATTTTGGCACAATATAAAACTCAGGGCTTTGGATTCATGTTCACGAATTTGATGCAAAACATCGGGTGTGAACCGGCCTTTAGGTAAACTTAAAACACCACCCTTCCTCAATACAACAAAAGGACCTGGAGCTGCATGAATCAAGATTCTCTCAACAGGAAGCTCATCTCCTAAATAAACTTTCATAACTGCTGAGAGAAATTTATTTCTCTCAGCAGTTCAAATATCAAAGGATTCTGCAATATCTATAATCGTTCTTTCTATTTCCCGTACAGCTTGCATGACAAGTCATGGAATTGCTTCATCAGTGAGAGATTCTGCTAAAATGTGATGAAATTCTGCCGGAATACTATTTCTCATTCTTTCTGTAATTCTATGCATTGCATCTTTTATTTTCACTATTAAATCATCTGGATCCACAAGACTTCTCGATGGAAGTAGTGTAAAAATTTCCATTACTAAAACATCCATAATATCTGAAATAATACTAACCTTTCACCTAGGACGTTGATCTGTATAGTACTGTATATAAGCAGGTATTAATGGTTGAGTCTCTGGGTGATGAGCAATTATTCTCAATCTCAGAACATCAAGAGCATCTTCTGTAAGTAAACCGTTTCATGGTTGAAAAATAGCAGCATGCCTACTTCACCATTCACTTTGCATATGAGATCACATGATTTCTCTTACTCGCTCTGTTGGTTTTAATCCAGCTGTTCTCTTGGAAATAGTTACCTGATGACTTATTCTGTTTGAAAAAAGCATGAAATTGATACAAAATCCAACTTTTTTCATTATCTTTTGTCAGTCCCTTCAGTCAGCTGAGATAGATTCAATAAGATTGACAACAAAGCTATCACTCATCAACAGAGGGATTCTCCATGAAAATTCAAACGGATCAAATATATCAAATAATTCTTCGAGATGTTCATAGAGATATTGCACGGTCTCCTGATCACTCATATCTATGACATTTGGAACTACATCTTCTAAAAACTGTGTCAAAATATTTTCAACTGCTCTGTATTGCTCTTCTGGAAAGCGTGGATTTTCAACACCTAATTCTCTCGCAAGAGCAAGTCAATCAAACACTTCGTGCGAACCATCCACTATATGAGGTGTATGCTCTCATCAGCGCAATCATGTACTATCTGTCTCATTCATAAATCAATTATTATTGCATATAATAAAATATTTATTATAAAGTCAATAAATAATTGAGAGATTTTTAGAGAACTTCGCCTCCCCTTTCAGTCACCAAAACCATTTCCTCATACCGTGCACCAAAAACTTGGTTGTTGGTTTTTAGTTGTTGGTTTTTAGGAAAACTCCTTTTTTTCTCTTGTCTCATTTCAACTGTATTTCAAAAATACAGCCCCGGTTCAATCGTTATTACCATGCCAGTTTGGAGAATATCTGGAGATCTTCCGACAACATGTGGAGCTTCATGACAATCTATACCTATACCATGTCATCAGAGAGAATGCAGAAAATATGGAATCAAATCATCTCCTAACATTTCCCGTGCTTTTTTATCCAGATCTGAAACTTTCACGCCGGGTTTTGCCATTGGAACAAGAGTTTCGACGATAGATTGAAGAAGAGAATAGATTTCTTCGAAACTGTCTCAACTTTTTATAGCTCCATCTTTCTTCTCTTTTCTCTTTTCTTTTTTCTCTAGTTGTAAACATCGTGTCATATCAGAACAATATCACCTATACACGAGACCCATGTCGAGAAGCACTGGATCTCCGGATTGCAATTTTCTATCAGTCACTTCATGATGTGGTATAGCGGAATGCTCTCCAAAGGCAACAATTGGTGGAAAGCTCGGACCACTTGCTCCGAGTTCGAGCTGAAGTATCTGAATTTTTCGAGCAATTTCTGCTTCTGTCACTCATGGGACGAGGTATGGAAGAATTTTTTTATACACTGCTTTATTCAGCTTCTGAGCTGTGCGTAGTTTTTCGATTTCTTGTGGGGATTTGATAATCCTCTGTTCTGTAATGGGGCTTTTTTTCATGGTAAGCATCACGCCATATCTCTCGATTTTTTCTCGAAGGGTCTGTGTCAAAAAATCAGGATCAGTATGAAGAGTTTTGTACTGAGAAAGAACACGTTTCCATTCGTCTCTCTGATCAATAATATCAAAGCGTGTTGCGTCAAAAATCGCACTTGTTCGTGGATCACACAATATAATTCCTCCTTTTTTCTTTTTTCTTTTTTCTTTTTTATCTGGTAGCACGAGAAGTATTTCCCCCGGATCATGAGGACGTACTCCAGTAAGGGAGTAAATGTCAGAAGGACTGGTAATAAGGTGCATGAGGGCAAGTATATAAAAACATTTGAATAAAAAAAGTCTCTACAGTCTCAATAAAAAATATGAGAAACCATTATACTTTATCAAAATTTCTTATGAAAAATCAAAAAGGATTCACGCTCGTCGAGCTCATGGTCGTCATGGCTATCATAGCTATCCTCGCAACAGCTGGTATTTCTCAGTATGGAAAATTTATCAAGGATGCTCGTGATTCGACACGTATGAAAGATCTGGATGCACTCAAAATCGTTATCGCAAAATCTGTCCAGGAAAATGGTAGTGTTCCCGAAAATGCCGAAGCACTCGTGGCAAAGACAAAAGAAGTCGCTGGAAAATATATCGGGGACCCCCTTGCTGGAAAAGGTGCTTGTCTCCAGAGTGATGGATCTACTTTGGTTGCTTGTCATTATGATTATGCTACATGCGACGGCGGAACAGGGTATATCCTCTCTACGACATTTGAAAATAAAAACAATGCCAGTACCAAATACAGACAAGATGATGTCACCAGTCAAAATGCTGATGATCTCCTCGATGGCAGTCGGTACGAAGTAGGAAATTGTAATACGATTACTGGTGGTCCAGAAATTATCTCAGGAGAAGTCGGAAATATTTTTGCACGATAATTCCACTTTTGCTAAAAAAAGAAAATGTATAAAATACTCACGCTTGGTCTCTAACTCATCTCTCTATGAAAAATAAAAAAGGTTTTACACTCGTCGAGCTCATGGTCGTCATGGCTATCATCGCTATCCTCTCCACGGCTGGTATTTCTCAATATGGGAATTTTATCAAAACTGCTCGAGATAGTACGCGCATCGCTGATCTCAACGCTATCAATGTCGCCCTACTCCAATCCATACAGTCTCAATGAACCGTCCCTGATGATGCTGCTCTCCTCGCTACAAAAATCAAAGAAGTTGCTGGAAAATATATCGTAGATCCTCTTGATGGAAAAACATCCTGTATCGGTAATGCGAGTCTCGTCGAGTGTCGATACAAATATAAACCATGTGATGGAGGAACAGGATATATCCTGGCTACTTCGTTTGAAAGTAAAAGTAATGCCGATAGTAAATATACAAAAGATGATGTCAGTACAAGTGCTACAACAGGACTCGATAATAATCTCTATGAAATAGGAAACTGTGATTCTCTCGGAACAAGTACTCCTTTCCAAAATATCTGAAGAGGTACCACTACTCCATAGTTATTACCATCTCTCACCACAAAAATCCGCTTTTTCGAGCGGATTTTTTTGAATTTTAGATATTGAAGATACAATTGAAAGAAAGTAGAAGGTAGGTGTAGAAAGTAGATAGGAATCATTTTTCTATGAAATCATATTTTCGCAATCTCATCGTCTGGCAAAAAGCTTTTCTCCTTTCACAAAAAGTCTATACAATAACTCGAGATTTTCCTGACTTTGAAAAATTTGCCCTCGCAGATCAAATGCGGCGAGCTTCTGTTTCTATAGCGAGTAACATCGCTGAGTGAAATTGACGCTGAACAAGCGCTGACTATATTCGATTTTTGTACATCGCGAAGGGGTCAGCCATGGAACTCATTACACAACTTTTGCTCGCTGAAAGTTTCTGATATATATCAAATGCTCAGGAACATGTCGAGCTCGCGGAAGAGGTAATCAAAATGATTACTACAATTATCCACAATAAATCTTAGAAAGTCCTTTCTACCTTCTACCTCTAACTTCTATGTTATCATCTAACTGAATAGATTTCCCAAAAACCTACGAACCCTCTGCATTTGAATCTTCGCTTGCTGAAATGTGGGAGAAAGATGGACTCTACGCTCCCAAAAAATCTCGTACCTGAAAAACATTCTATATTCCCCTTCCGCCTCCAAATGTGACGGGCGTCCTCCATACAGGACATGCACTCATGCTCGCTCTGGAAGATGTCATGATTCGCTATCATAGGATGAAAGGTGACGAAACGCTCTGGGTTCCTGGGACAGATCATGCGGGTATCTCAACACAAAATGTCGTCATAAAAAATCTCGCAAAAGAAGGCATAAGAAAAGATGATCTCGGTCGTGAAAAATTTCTCGAAAAATGCTGGGAATGGAAAGAGAAATCACATGGCACTATCACTGGTCAGGTACGCATGATGGGAGCCAGTGTCAGTTGGGATCATGAGCGGTTTACGATGGATACAGAGAACAATACACTTGTCACAGACGCATTTGTAAAGCTCTATAACGATGGCATCATCTATCGTGGCGAATATATGGTTAACTACTGTCCAAAAGATAAAACCGTTATATCAAACGCTGAAATCGTCTACAAAGAAGAGCCAGGTTTTCTCTATGAAATAGCCTATTTCGTTTCTGGTGCTGATAAAGAACTCGTCGTCGCCACCACACGTCCAGAGACACTGCTGGCTGATATGGCCATCGCTGTGCATCCAAAAGACAAACGATACAAGAAATTGATTGGTAAAACAGCCATTCTCCCTATCGCAAATAGAAAGATTCCTATTATCGCAGATGAAATGGTTGATATGGATTTTGGAACTGGAGCAGTCAAGATCACACCAGCGCATGATCCAGCTGATTTTGAGACAGCAAAACGTCACAACCTCCCCCTCGATTATCGTGTCCTGGATAACAACGGTATCATGATGGAACACACAGGAGATTTCGCAGGGAAGACAGAATTGCAAGCCCGTGAGATGGTCATCGATATGCTCCGTGGACGTGGTAATCTCATGAAAATCACTCCACACACATCCCAAGTAGGATATTCTGAGCGTGGTGGTGTCCGTGTCCAAACCATAGTTTCCACACAATGGTTTGTCGATAACAAAAAACTCAAAGAAAAAGTCATGGCTGGTTGGGCAAAAAAAGAATTTGAGATAGTACCAGAGAGATACGGACCAATATTTGAGAATATGATGAATACGCTGCATGATTGGTGTATCAGTCGTCAGCTCTGGTGGGGTCATCAGATACCAGCCTATTATGACAAAGACGGAAACCTGCTCGGTGTCACAAATGATCCAAGTGCGCTCATAAAAAAACATGGAAAAGAAAATGTCGTCCGTGATGAGGATGTCCTCGATACGTGGTTTTCTTCGGCTCTTTGGCCATTTTCAGTTCTCGATTGGGATTTCGAAAAACCATGAAAACTCTTCGAAAAATACTACCCAGCACAAGTCCTCGAAACTGGTCACGATATCCTCTTCTTTTGGGTCGTGAGGATGCTCCTCTTTGGCTATGAACTCACGGGTGAGACACCATTTAAAACCATCTATCTTCATGGTCTCGTCACCGATGATCAGGGAAGGAAATTTTCGAAATCTCTCGGTAATGGAATTGATCCTATCGAGGTCATCAAGCAGTATTCTGCAGATACCCTCCGACTCTCGCTCATCGTCGGAAATAGCCCCGGTAACCCAACGAGATTTAGTCTCGATGTCGTGAAAAATAATCAAACCTTTCTCAATAAGCTCTGGAATGTCGCACGATTTGTCTGGATGAACGTCGAAGAAGGAAAATGAACCGATACAGATACAGAAAAACTCGGAAAAACGCTCACCAAAAATTGGGAAAAACTCACTGATTATGAGCGATGGATTTTGACGAGACTCAAGCGAACCGTCGATGATGCGACAAAGAGCATGGAAAACTATGATTTTTCTATGATGGGTGAAAAACTCGTCGCATTTACTCGTGATGAATTTGCTGACTATGCGATCGAATGTTTCAAGCTCTCAAAAGATGAATCAAAATACGGCAAAGAGGTAATGATGTATACCCTCCTTACACTGCTCAAGCTGTGGCATCCCTATATTCCATTTGTGACAGAAGCACTGAATTGAATCATAACATCAGACAAAAGGCAAAGTGCAAAAGGCAAAGTGCAAAATGAAGAAAAAAATCAACCATTTTGAATTTTGAATTTTGAATTTTGAATTTGATGAGCAATTATGTCTTCTGAATGGCCAGAATGTCCATTTGAAATTGATGAAGAGAGCGAAGAGCTTATCAAATCTGTCTTTGAAGTCGTCAAAACCATACGTACTATTCGTGGTGACCGTAAAATCAAACCAGGTGAAACCGTTGGTGTTGTCATCTATGCCAATCCTCGTGATCGTGCGGTCCTCGAACGCAATATGGCCCTCATAGCTGGTCTCGGTAAAGCGAGTGATGTGGACTTTACTCTCACAAAAGACAAGCTCTCTCGTGAAAAATACACGTACGGCATGGCCGGTGAAGTAGAAGTTTTCGTCGATACCAGTGCCTGTAACCACGATGATGATATCGAACGCCTCGAAAAACTCATCGCAGAAAAAGAAGACTACGTCCGTATCCTCGAAGTGAAGCTCATGGATTCGACCTTTGTCAGCAAAGCTCCAGAGAATGTCATACGCCTCACTCAAGAGAAAAAAGAAGTCACCCTCCGACAAATCGAGAAAGCGAGAGAGGAATTAAAGCAGTATAAGGGGTAATTATGATAATTAAGTTATGTTAGAAAAAAAGAAATACTCTGTTATATCTTTGTTCGCTTGATGTGGTGGGCTTGATTTATGATTTTTATGAAACTTTGAAGCGTTAGGTAAAAAATATACTCAAAATAATTTTAATCTTATCTGGTCAAATGATATAAATTCAGACGCTTGCAAAAGTTTTGAAAAAAACTTAAAACATAAAATAGAATGTTGAGATATTAGAGAACTTATAAAAAATAATTCTTTACCTGAAAAATGTGATATTGTTTTATGATGATTTCCTTGTCAGGATTTTAGTCATGCGTGAAAGAGAAGAGGATTTGCAAGCGAGCGTGGGCTTTTATATAAATCTATGATAGAAGTCATACAAAAAACTAATCCTTTAGTTTTTTTAGCCGAAAATGTTAAATGATTATTGACTATGAATGATGGTGGGGCAATAAGGACTATTATTTCTGACTTTTCAGAAATAGGATATAACGTTAATTACAGACTCATAATGGCTGCAGATTATTGAGTGCCTCAAAAAAGAGAAAGAGTAATAATTGTATGAACCAAAAAATGAGAACTTCCTGTATTTGAATTCTCAAATCCACCAATTAAAGAACACCAAAGAATAACTGCAGAACAAGCCATATGAGACTTAGCAGATTTGCCTGAATGAGAAAAAGAAAACCATTTTTGGTCAAAAGCTAAAAAAAATAAATGACAATGAAATAAAGCAATTTATAAGGACAAGGTTGCCCCTACAATGAGAAGTGAGCATCATTGAAATATAGAGTTTCATTGGAATGGCAAGAGAAGACTATCCGCCAGAGAAGCCGCACGAATACAATCTTTTCCTGATGATTTTATCTTTTATAATTCAACATCTAGCGCCTATAGACAGATAGGCAACGCCGTACCCCCTGTTGTTGGCTGGCACTTAGCACAAGATATCCAAAACTTTCTTAATAAAAATATTATTTTTTAAAAAATATGATTTATTCCACTTTAAAATGAGTTTCTAGCACAGGTTTATTTGAAGAATTATTAAGTCTTACAACAAAGGATTTAAAAGAAAAAATTCAGGTAATGAAGAGTTTACCAACTTCATCAGAATTTGAAGACTACGTACTAAATAGTCTTATACAAAATTCAATTTGAACAGAATTTGAAGGAACAATATCAAAAACATGAAAACATAGTTTCCCTGACATAATTGCTAATCAGTTTTATGGTGTTGAGGTCAAAATGACTGAAAAAGATCAATGGATTTCAATATGAAATAGTATTTTTGAATGACTAAGACCAGAGAAAGTCGAAAGAATTTATTTTATGTTTGGAAAGTTTTGATGAATAAGAGGTGTTCGCTCCCGATTATATCAAGAATGCCTTACAGATATATCAATAACTCATTCCCCGAGATATAAAATTAACATGAACTTAGAAACTGGGGAATCAATATTTGACGAAATGAGAATGGACTATGATGAGTTCCGTAATTCAGATGATCAAATAAAAACACTAAGACAGTATTATCGAAGTAAACTACAACCAGGTGAAGAACTTTGGTGGCTAGAGTCAGACAGTGAAGAAAAAAATTCAAATATTGTCGTTGGTCAATTTAGAAATTTAACAATTCAGCAGAAAAAAAATATTGAAATCGAATTAATAGTCTTATTTCCACAAATATTAGGTAACTGAGTAGGGAAATATGAACACCCTTCTTCATATTTAGTAGTAACTCACGGCATAGTCTATCCAAATATAAGAGACTCCTTTTCTGCAGGAGGTAGAATGAATATAAAGTATAAGGGGAAAACATACAATGTTTCACGAGTAACAGGGCAACTATCTGAGAATATTGATTTAATAAAATCTTTTATTAGCAGTACCTCAACTGAAAAATTAACCACTTATTGGTGAAAAAGAATAAAAGAAGATAAGTACATAACGTGGACAAAACTAATTATCCAAGAATGCAAAGGATGAGATAAGATTTTTCTAGAAAAATTTTTATCTAATTAATGATCTAAGAATTGCCAAACTGGAAAGCGAGTTTTTGTCCCGTCCAGAGTGAGGCTCACTCACTCTTTCCTGCTATTGATACTTTTGGCAATAAAAGTACAATGAAAATAATATTTCTTAACAATTATACTATGTCCCAAACTCTTACCTTCTGTATCAATCTCCCTGAAGCACACAAAGCGATTGAGTGGTATAAAAATGTCTTTGGCGCTGTCGTCGAAATGCAACAAGATGACGAAGCTAGTGGTAAAGTCTATCATGCAAATCTCCGATTCGGCGAGACGCTCATATTTTGCTGTGAAGAGCTTTGCATGCCTGGAGTCAATAGTCCACGAACACTTGGCGGAGCTCATATGTCTATCAGCATCGAGGTAGCCAATCCTGACGAAGTATTTACAAAAGCTATCGAAGCTGGTGCAGAAGAAGTCTCTCCTGTCGCTGATCAAACGTGGGGTATGCGTTCTGGGACCGTTCGTGATCCTTTTGGCTACAAATGGATGATTTTTAAGAATCTGTAATGTCCGTCAAATCCCTCATCTCCGAAATCCATTCTCTCAAAAACCCTGAAAAGATAAAAATCTATCAGGGATTTTTTAAGACAGGAAAAGGAGAATATGGAGAGGGTGATGTCTTTCTCGGTCTGACCGTCCCCCAGACACGTGGACTCGTGAAAAAATACGCTCCTGAAATGTCGCTCGATGATGTCGATATACTTCTAGCAGACAAACACCACGAGATTCGTCTTACTGGCGTGTTGATACTGGTCTATTTTGCACAGAAAAAGAAATATCCTCTCTCTGAATTAGCACGATTTTACATGCAACACGTCTCGGGCATCAATAATTGGGACCTCATCGATATCTCGAGTGAACATATTATCGGACCCTATATCCAGTATGAGCTCAGTCACGAAGAACGAGTCGATTTTATCACGAAGTGCATCGCAAGTTCCAATCTCTGGATCAATCGTATCATCGTCATGGCTTCGTTTCATCAGATCAAGCAAGGCAATGGGAAGCTCACGATATACATCGCTGAGCGAATGCTCACACACAAACATGACCTCATCCACAAAGCCGTTGGTTGGATGCTTCGTGAGGTAGGCAAACGCTGCTCGATGGATGAACTCCGTGGTTTTCTCGATCAATACGCTTCAAAAATGCCTCGAACGATGCTCCGGTATGCCATTGAGCACTTCGAAAAACATGAAAGAGAATCATTGCTCAAAAGAACAAAGAAAAGGTAAAAGAAAAACAGAGGATTTTTTATTATCCCCGATAATAGTCCACTCTTTTACTTTCTCTAAGCAACCATATCAACCACTTTCGATAAACCTATCATATCAAAGATATACTGCGTTTTTGGATGCACTTTTTTGAACGAGATAGTCTTCCCTTTTCGATGAGTACGTGCGATAAATTCTGTCAGGTACGCAAGAGTCGTGGAATTCGTGTAAGTAAGCTGCGAAAAATCACAGTTAATATGCCCATAGTCTTTCTTCTTTTCCATTTCGTGTGTGAGATGTTCAAAAGCTACTTCCGCATTGGTTTCATCGAGTTCTCCGGCGATGATGACTTCTACACTGTCTCGGTATTGCTTTCGTACTTGAATTGTATATGGTGTGTGTAGAGGAAGATTCGACATAAGATATGTGTAGGAAATAAAACTTTACGAGCATATTATGAATTATATTTTACATTATGTCAAGTTTTAATTATAAATATATTAAGATACCCGCTCCAGAAAGCCAAAACTGATTTTCAAAACGTGAGAAAGTGAGCTTCTGGCAATCGCCTCTCTGGTCTGAAATTTTGACAAAAACTCACCAAGCAGACGTTTTTCTCTGCATCTGTGAGATATGAAGTATACTCCTAGAGCGACGAAAAATCGTGGGAAAATATACCTGACTCTACATCCTTTGAGTCAATTTGGAGCTTATTACAGAAAGATTCCTCTCCTCAGTAAAAAAAGATATCCTGAAGAAAACCGATCTTTTCCTGCAAATTGAGCCCTCCGGAGAAGCTGAAGAAAACACACAACATATGTTATTCACATGAAACTGAGCTCCATTCCGTCGCTTTGGAGAGCCGATGACGGCGATACTCAATCTGGATGTTGATGAAGAAACTCTCCTCGCAAGCTTCGCAGAGAAAGGAAGATACAATATTCGTCTTGCACAGAAACGAGGAGTGATAACAAGGTGGGTAAAAGGCAATCAAATGTTAAATGTTAAGCGTTGAACGTTAAGCGTTGAGATTTGATATATTGAAGCTTTCTACAATCTCCTCGAAGAGACGACACAGCGTGATAAATTCTCTCATAATTCGCTCGCCTACTACCAACACTTCATCGAAACGTTGGAAAAAAATAATGCTGGATGACTCCTCGTCGCAGAAAAAGATGGAATTCTCCATGCGGCTGGTATTTTCGTCTATTGGAACAGTGAGGCAATCTACTACTATGGCGCCTCATCAAGCGATACAAAGATCCGTCGTGACATGGCAACCTACCTCCTCCAGTGGGAGGCCATTCGTGAAGCGAAGCGTCGAGAATGTACTACGTATGATTTTCTCGGAATCTCCCCTGATGGAAAAGGAAAACTCGCTGGCGTCACAGAATTTAAGCTCAGATTTAATCCTGAAAAAAAAGAATTGCCAGCAGAAATAGTGATTGTTTACAAGCCATTATTACTCAAACTACTCCAAATAATCAGCAAGATCAGAAAAATATTCCGTTAAATGATTCCATGTGAAATACTCGATGCGTTTTGATTACCGCACAATGCAGTACCACTTCCAGGTGGACAAGGAAACTCTTGGCGTGCTGGCAACGGTGTCCTCAAACCTCATGAAGCTGGCTATGAGTGAATTTCTGAGATAGTGAACCAACTCACGCCTCTCAATTTTCGCGTTTCTTATCATCATACAACAATTGATGGACACTATACATATCAGGGCTGGTGATGTACGTATTTTGAGCTAGGACAAGAAGTCACAGGGAGAATCACTGAAAAATACCAGATAGCACGAGAACTCCATGATCTCCTGAGTAACATCGAAAAACCTGATGGATGGCATCCGAGTGACTCTCCGTGGTCACGAGCGCATGAAGTAGTGTGGTGAGAAAGAGAACTCCCCGAGGATATACATCCAGAAATATACGAGGCAATTAAGGGTATAATTAAATTACTAAAACCTATAAAAATTATCGAAGACTTAGAGAAAAAGGTTTTTAGGGGACAAACTGTTTGAGCGGGATGAATACAGACAGAGTGATGAAATCAGTCTATAGCGAGTTTTTGTCCCCTAAATGCTTTTGGTACTTTTGGCAACAAAAGTACAAATGAATCAGAAATTTGCCTCAATAATCAGATTATCCACGGTGATCTCTGCTGAAATATCCTCTTTCATGACACACTTCCACCAGTCGTAATCGATTTCTCTCTCGATTACCGACCAAGAGCATATGCCGAAGCGATACTTATCGCGGACTCAATTGCTTGGGAACATGGAGGAGAAGAATCCTATTCCCTTCTGCCTCCAAATTCCGAACAAGTACTTCTGCGAGCATGCCTCTTTCGACTCATAACAAAAGCACTTTTAAAACCAAAAGATGTAGAAAATTTCCGAGTACGATGAGAAGGGTATAGGAAAATTATTCAAAAAATATCAAAATAACTTCGTAGGTTATTTTTTTCGTATTTCTAGTATCCAACGCTCTTGCTCTGCGAGATGATAGGTAAGAACTTTTGTCAGTATCATACCACGATTTTTGGCAATTTGTTGTCAGTCGTCCCATTCCTCTTCTGATGCCATTTTATAGATCCATGCTCGACCATTTGGCTTGAGTAGTGGCTTTATCCAGGTAAAGAGGTCTTCTATATAGGCGGCAGCTCGGGTCACGACGAGATCATAGTGATCGCTGGTCGATGGAGTACCGTCGAGAAATATAATTCCGTTTTTATTATGGAGTCTCTCTTCTTTCATACTGGGGGAACGCATATCCTCGACTCTTCCCCACTGTGCTGTGACATTTGTGAGCTCAAGTGCTTCGGCGAATTCTCACACACAATCGACCTTTTTTCGTGTCGCATCCAACAGTGTAAAATTCACGTCTGGAAACATGATAGCCAAGGGTAATCATGGAAAACCGCCACCAGTTCCGAGATCAAGTACCTTCATTGTTCATTCTTCATTCTTCATTCTTCATTTAAGGCAGCTCTGTAGTAATTCTGTAACAATCAAGCTGTCTTCAATATGCTTCGTCCAAATCCCCTCTTCGTCACGGATAGCGGAGAGATTGATGTGAGTATTTTTCTCGAGAAAAATCGAAACGAGTTTTTGAAGTTGTGGATTGTCTCGAAAATTCATATGATTAGAGCATAAACGGAACAGGAATAAATCAAGTCTAGATATATATTAACTGTTTTCTTGATTCAATGCGGCTCGGGAAGCAGAGCAACCATCATTGTACAGTGTTCATCATTTTATTCTTCATCCAATTCAATGAGATAAGCTCTGCACATGAAAACAAACATCTCCAGTTAATGAGCATACTGTCTGCTCTCATTCCAAAAAAGAGCATCTCATTTGATTGAAGTCTCCTTTTTCGTCAGTTGAGAAAAAATAGGAATTTGGTGATGTTGTCATAATAAAAAAATAAGAAATAAAAAACTCTCCCGTTTCAGGGAGAGTGGAAAAGTGCGTTTGTATTTCTTCGCGCCTTAACTACCTCTCCCAAGTGGGGAAAGTAGGAGAGCGAGAAGAAGTGACTGTGATTGACGCATGAAAGAATTATACAGATGGGGAATATTTGTCAATTTTAAATCGAAACACCCAGTACAAGCTCACGAATACTTGCGTATACCTCCGTATCTGGCATGTTTCGTATCTGGTCCAGTGAAAACCACCCAAAACTCGCTATTTCTGTAGAATCTATAGTGATAGCCCCTGCGATATGATGTGCTAAGAAAAATTCTTCATACTTTCTCTGAGGACCACGTTCATTTTCGTATTCTATGGTCTGCACTCGGACTGGTGCAGGAAGAGACTGGATATTACCTTCTTTGTAAATCGTCACCATACCCACGAGCTCAATAGTTATATCGAGTTCTTCCCGTGCTTCTCGTATCATGGCTTCTTGAAACGTTTCATTTTCCTCTACATGACCGCCTGGAAGCGTGTACGGCTTATGAGATCCATGCTTCACGAGGAGTATATTGCCATCACGGTCAGTGATGATACCTCGTGCCGAATACTGGAGTGGGAGGTGTTTCATAGTTATAAGTATAATTGAAGTAATGTGATTACAAGCAAATATAGCAAAATCAAACATACAGAAACAGGTTTTTAGTGGGGGAGGTTTGCCTTGAATGGCAAAACGAGTAACTGTTTGAGCGTCACGAATACAGAAAAAAGCTGCTGAACAGAAGAGCGAGTTTTGGCTCCCCTAAATACTTTTGGTACTTTTGGTAACAAAAGTACAATGAAATTGTTATGATCAAAAAAAAACCAAAAATAGTCGCTCCAAGAGTTGCAAATAAAGCCGGATATCAAGTACAGGATACCTGGTTCCATAAGGCAAAAGCTGCTGGATATCGTGCACGAAGTGCTTTTAAGCTCATACAAATCCAAGAAGAAACTGATATCATAAAGCCAGATATGGTCGTGCTTGATCTCGGTTGTGCCCCTGGAAGCTGGCTCCAGGTTCTCTCAAAAATTGTCTGACCCGAGTGAAGAGTGCTGGGTATCGACCTCCAACACGTCGATAAATTTGCACAAAAAAATATCGCTACTTTTGTGGGTGATATGACTTCCAGAGAATCACACGAAGAGATGAAAAGTTTCCTCCGTGATGTGCAAGCAGAAGGAAAAGAAATCGAAAAAAACAAAGAAGCAGCGGGAGTATGGTGAATCAATGATAATCCAAAACTCAGAACAAAATATTTTCATCTCATCACGTCCGATGTCGCACCAAAAACAACCGGTCGCAATGATGATGACCAATACCACAGCGCTATGCTCTGTCTCGAAGTACTCAAAATCGCTGATGAACTACTCGCACCAAATGGCAATCTCGTGATGAAAATATTTGTCGGTCGTGACCTCGCTCAAGTCCTCAGTAAAGCAAAGAGTATGTTCACAAAAATACAAACCATCAAGCCAAATGCTTGTCGTGATAGAAGTTTCGAGGAATATGTGGTGTGTCGGGGTTTTAGAGGATAATCAAAACAGATTTTCCTCAGAAAAACAGAAAAGGATTTTTAAGGGGCAAACTGTCTAAGGTCCATGAATGCAGAACTGAGACATGAAAAACAGTCCGAGTTTTTGCCCCTTAAATGCTTTTGGTACTTTTTGCAGAAAAAGTACAAAGTAGGATATTTATCTGATCTAAATCTCAACTTTTCGTCTTGCAGAGTAAACCTACGGAGCACGGGTTATTGGGATGACGACAACTAAAACGGCACATCCATATCTGCTGCTTTTGTCGAAGGACCTGAAGGTGCTCCACCATTCGCATCTCGATTTTTCTGGTAATCATTTTCGACGACATAGTGTGTATCACCGTATTGTCCTGGTTCTTTACGTTTCATAACGGTCATATTCACATAACCCTTTTCATTTGCAATTGCCTGCATATCCTCGAGCTTGAGGGAGAGATTCATCATCTCACCGTATTGTGTTGTGATTGCTTTTGCAGATCATCCTATATATTTTTTATCAGCCATAAAATTAAGAATTAAAATTACTAATTATGAAAAATTTCTCTCTAATGCCAGAACCTTTTTCACTGTTCTTTTAGATTTTTTATACTTAGGTGGATTTTATTTCTTTTACCCTAATTTACAATAGGAACATCTCTGCTTTTATTTTAGAGCATCGTTCTCAGAATAGCAATAACTTCATCTTCTCATTTTCATAACTCAAGTTCACTTATTACATAATCCATCTGTTCATCTGTCATAACGTTGGCAATAGCAATACTATAGGAAAATACGAGAGGATGTCGGAATAATCCTTCTAAAATATCTTTTACTCTTGTGGTGTCTCTCTGAGCAAGAGCACTTTGAAAGAAATCAGGCATGAGATGACTAGTTGGAAATTTTGTACCAAAAAAACGTACAAACTGAGCTCATCATGATCCAAGAATGGTAGACCCAGGCTGTTCGTGAGGATCAAGAGAGATGCATGCTTTAAGGAAATTAATAGGATCTTTATGGATTTCAGGATCAAAAAATTCCAAAAAGAATTGCCTCTGAATTAAGGTAGTTCTCATTGTAGGAGTCAAGCTCGCAAGGAATTTGTATGTGGATGTACTATTTTTGAGAGAGTTTTGCCAAAATGTGCGAAATTTATGATCAAATGTGGTGCCTCATAGAAAATATAGAAGAGGCCAGTCTCAATACTCAATTTCTCAGGATCCACTAGAGATTTCTGGCAATACTCCAACTTTCCTGACAAAATCCGTAATAGAAATTGCTTCTTCATATTTAGTCAAAAGAGCAATTTGCTGATAGGCACTTCTAAGATCGACTGTATTTGCATCAAACAAAGTTAATATCTGTGATCATCCTTGGGACAGAATTGAAGGGCTAACATTTAATAATGCATCAAGAGTTTCACCTTGTAAGCTATATAAATACCTCTTTCTTTCAAGGGTCAAAGAAGAAAGAAGTGCTTCTAGGGCTGCACATTCCTTTTGACGAGGAGCTTTTCATAGACCTTCGAGGTATAAAAGTACAGAATCAGAAGCATCTGAAAATTCATGAAAATCATGTGTAGGATCAAGGATAGTACATATGGATGCTCACTTCCCAGTCGTGAATACATGTTGTGCTAAACGAATAGAGAGTAACTTGCCAGAAATACCACGGGAGAGGTAGATATTTTTTGCCTGTGCATAATTTGCTAAAACATAATCAGGTGGACCTTGTTGTTCTTTTGGTTGTTCTTTTGGTTGTTCTTTTTTGACATAGGCAAGTGACCAGTCTATATCAGGAGGGCACCCTTCTGGTCTCAGAAGTGCTGACTGTGCATCTTTTCGAGAATAGATCGTATTGCCGATATCCGAAGCTAATCACAATACTTTCTCCTTCAATGCCATTCTGTCCCCTCAAACCCATTTTGGTGACAATCAAGAGAGTATAGAGAGATCCACTCCTGAAGTTGGGGAAGCATCGAGACTCAAGACACGGGTGAGAAACTCCTCAATACCAAAATCTATCTGATCTCAAAAAACCCGTAAAAAATCAAGAACTCAGGCAAATCGAGAGGGTGATATCATAAGAAGGGTGGATCTTCTTTCATGAGGAATATATCAAAAAGACACTTCATCATGATTTTGGTGATTAAATGATAAAACATTTATAACAACACTACGGGTGGTCCCTGGCAAGAAATCTTCACCTGTGAGACCATACTCCTGTAAAACTCTCTGACATCATAATAAATTACTCTCTACTATTCCTTTGTCTTTGGTTGGATGTATTAGAATTGGGCACATACTAAACCAAAACTCTGGATTAAGAGTTGAATTCTTTTGAAGGAGTTTGCAGAGGTCAGGAATTTTACTTTCAGCCTGTGGATGATACAGAAGTGATAGTGGAAGTGTACAAGCGACGGACAAAAGTGCCTCTGAAAGTCCAGAAAGGTATCTCAGAGATGAGGCATGGTTCTGTAATTCAGAGATAGTAAAAAATCTCCCGAGTTTACCAGGAAGTGAAACAAAATCCTCGGTAAAGAGCTGGCCGGAGAGTAATTTTCAGAATTCTTCTATATCAAAATATTCACTACCAAATATTGCGGCGACAATAGGGTATGACTGTCTACAGAGATGCTCTGCTTGTGGAATATTGATTGTGAGACTATCAAGTATATTTTGTGAAGATAATCTTCACTCAGCTAGACCTCAATACCGCGTAATAAAAAGATTACATACATACCGGGAGGCGAGGAGTTGCCTAACGGTTACTGTCGTATCTGCACAAGTAATGTTAGTATCTAAAACGACACTACCTCGTAAATCGGGGTCGAGTCCGAGCAACTGATTCATACCACCTCATTCTATATATACCAAAATAGAAGCCCAGTTACCAGATTGAAATATTGCATTTGGATGACTACGAAGTAATTTGCTTTGGAGAGCCAAAGTATGGAGAGTTTTATAGAGACCCTCATGTTTTTCAGAAAGACCAGCAATAGTGCTACCCAGATTTTCGCCTTCGTCTCTTTTTTGTCAAAGCAAATCAGTCGTTTCTCTGATTCTCTGTTGAATTGCTAATCTCTTTTCTGCCAAAATCTCCTGTTCACCAATGCCAGTTCGAGCGAGAGTCTGGAGGTTAGACAGAAGAGGTGCAATCAAAGTCTCTGCTTTCGGCCAAAAAGTATTCCTTCTTCATTCCAGGTAAGTTCGAGGAAATTTTGACAAATGATCCCTTAAAACATCATGACAACGATGAACTATAGGAATAAGTGGGGCCACATACTGTACTGTTTCTCTTTGTAGTTTTTCACGCATATTTGAATTTGTCCATCTGGTAATCTGGCGTAGATTTGCGACATTGATGTTTCTACAACAGTCTGCGAGCTGATTTGTTTTATAAAATCCAACAGTATGACTCTTCTTGAGAGTTTTTATAGCGTCTCATAAACTTTTCCTAAGTGAACAAAATTTTTCAAAAGGTGTTTCTTCGCCGCGAGCACTCGGACTGTACTCTTCTACATCAGGAGAAGTAGGGATTTCACCACCATTGAGCTTTACGAGCTCAAGAATTTCTAAAGCAATGGATTCTATCTCAGACATTCTTTCAATCATTGGAAATGAATATGCTCCTCTTTCTAGAGTCACAAGAGGAGAAAAGGAGTGGAGAATGTCAGCTGCAGTAGCTGCCATATGAACGACTTTTTTATCATTTCGTCTGTCCTGTACTCGGAGAGCTCTGAGGTCCCTAGAAAGCGATCCTAGACTGATACGAATTTGTGCCTCTCCAACAAATGAGAGTCATGAATCATCAGGCCTATCCAGAGGGATAACATTATTTTCAGCAATAGTAAAAGCATTCTCAAAGAGTAATATATCTTCCTCAGAAAAACTATCTTGTATTTGTTCTGAAGAGCCAAATCTTTCAGAAAGTGATAAACAAAATTTGGATAAAGATAGAAATGCAGTCAGAGTAGCATCATACTCCGGATGATCACTGAGATATGTGGAACCCTCAAAATCTTCTCGAATATGATAAATAGTGTCATATATTTCTCTTGCATTCTCTTCTATCTTTATCCAATGAATTTGGGGAAAATGCTCTCCATCTAATTTGATTGGAAAAGAAGAGAGAAGAGTCTTGCACTTTTTCATAAGTGACTGTATGGAAACTGGGAGTTTATACATCTGACTTATTGATGGTTCAAGTGGATTTCTTTCTGCTATTTCGAACCTTTTTCTAATATCAGCGGGGTCTCAACATTCTTCTGCATCAATGTAATAGGGACGAGTTTGAAGTTCGACTATGTCGGTATTTCCTAATCAAATTTCTCGTTGTTCAAGAACATGCAATGCAGATTCAAGATCATGAATAGTATCCTGTAGTGACCTTTGTTGCCTTTGTGCTCGAGTTATTTCTTTTCCAGTTAGAATAATTGATCTTTGCACTTCATCTATACCCCCCTCATTCACCAATATTTGACCAACGTTGTTACATACTCACAAAAATCCCGCTAAATGCTTGACTGTACGAGCATGAATCTCTGCTCGACTAGGAGCTTCTCCTGTTGATAAATTATTCATATATAGCATTCTTTCTATAAATGCTATAAAGTCAAACCCTAATTCTGATTATTTTTTTGACGATATCTACGAAAGTTGTGTGCCTTCTTCCTCTACTCCAATCAATCGAATACGGTAACCCGTGAGTTGTTCAGCAAGACGGACATTGCCTCCTGAACGTCCAATAGCTCTCACTTCTTCTGATTTTGGGACAGTCACTTGGGCAACGCCATCAGCATCAAATTGGACATCGAGTATGCGTGCTGGATTGAGTGATTGTGCGACGAGCTCACGAGCATTGTCAGTGTAGTTGATAACGTCGACTTTTTCACCTGAGAGCTCTTCGACGACGGCTTTGACACGGATACCTTTTGGACCGATGAGAGCACCTGCTGGATCGACTTCTTCAAATTCTGACGCCACGATAATCTTTGTTTTAAAGCCCGGCTCACGAACGATTTTCACGATTTCGATCGTTCCATCCTCGAGTTCTGGTGTTGAGAGTTCGAAGAGTTTTGCGACGAGCTGTGCATCCTTGCGAGAGAGAATAATCTTTGGATCACCATGCCCTTCATCTTCGACTTTTTTCACATAGACGTGGAGACGCATACCTGGAGTATATTTGTCACGGCTCACTTGTTCACCGCGTGGGAGGAGGACTTGAGAACCATTGAATTCGACAAAGACACGGTCGTTTTCGACCATATCCACACGGACATTCACGATCTCACCCTGTTTGTCTTTGAATATTTCATACACTTTTGCCTTTTCAGATTCACCAATTTTCTGAATGATCACCTGTCGAGCTGCTTGAGAAGCGATGCGTCCAAACACTTGCTGATTGTCACGGAGGAAATCACTCACGTCGATTTCGAGGATATCACCATAGTCAAATGCATCAGCATCATCACCGAGGTCTGCTTTGCTGATTTCTGTATTTGGATTGGTGACTTCTTCGACGACGGTTTTCTCGAGTGTGACAGTGATATCACCTGATTCAAAATCGAGTTTTACATTCACGATATCATCCTTGGTTCCATAGTCTTTTTTATACGCAGTGCGGATAGCTGATTCGATGATTTCGACGAGGTCTTCACGGTGAAGACCACGTTCTGCAGCAATGTGATTGATCGCAGCATCTATTTTCTTGAGATCGAGCATATTTTTTCAATAAGAAATTAAAAATGAAGAATAAACATCTTCTGTCAGTCAAAAACAGTATAGAGAAACTCTGGGTAAAAAAAAGAATCTGGGATTCCAAATTCTTGCATTTTCGACTGATTACGGGGAGAGTATAGTGGAAAAGGTGAATAAATCAAATTTTACTGATGCTAGTTACCCATATTTATGGACGTATCTCTCGTATTTCTCTCCCATCAGTCACGAGTATACCCTCTTCAGAGTAGAGCGGAGTCCAGAAGCCCAGAAGAATAACTTCACCATCTGATTGCGTGATAGAGGTCGAACCAGCCCTTAACCAAGAAAAAGTGTACCCTCTAAACACAGTACTGGTCAATGATTGAAGAGGTGCACGTCCGTATCTATCCCAGAGAAATACTGTCGTGTTCATGTCCAAAAAATACTGCCCTTCTGCTTCTGCACGAGCAATATGGAGTGGAATATCGTTGACTGGAAGCAGGAGCGACTGTTTTGTCAGGGCATCGTAGAGGAAGAGTTGTTTTTTGGAGAATGTGACTACAAGTCCTTGTATGGCATGTATTTTTTCTATCGTTCAGGGTAATTTTTGGACTTCTCATGATACAAATGGTCTCCGAAGTGCTTCTGCTCGGGATGCATCGAGGGGAGTAGTAGAAAAAGCTGGTCGCAGATTGAGAACCCCTTGTGTATCTGGTGCGATAAAGACGCGAGTTCTCTCTGGAGCATCTTCGGAAAATTTCAAAACTCCATCTCCGGGAGGGAGACGATCAAAGACACACTCACGGGCACACATCTGAGTTACAGTGTATGGGAGAGTAATATGAACAGGATAATAAAAACCAAAAAAATCAGCATCAAAATATATCAATCGTGCCTGGATTTCGAGTTCTACTTCCTGCGGAATATCTCCTGGTATCTGGACCGTCAAGCGTGATACATCCCAGAAATAGGTCTGACCTATGAGCGCTACCAGACCTCACAAAACCACTACCACGATACCTATCGGGAGAAGAAAAATCATGAGCTTTTCGCGGACATCAGCGAGATTCATGTGGTAAAAAAAAGAATTTTGGATAGTATAGACACAACCCTATGGTAACGCAACTAATATTAGAAAAAATCGATACGCTCCGTGCTGGTGGGAGTGTAGCTCCTCTCCTCGTCACAGAAGCAGATGTGTGTGAACTTTTGGCACTTCTTTTTCATGAGGAAATTGACTCCATTGAGACCCTCGAATCACGAGGTATCAATGATTTCCTCTACTACGATTGTGCAGATAGATCACATAAGTGAGCAGAACACTATAGGGTAAAAATTCTCAAAGAACACGTTGAAAGACTCTATCAAAAGCCCTCTGGAGATATTTTTGTCGCTCTTTTCCGAAATATAGAAGCGCTCCACGCATCGTGAGAACAAAAAGCTGAAAATGCACTTCTCCACCTCTTCGAAGATGTACCAGCACAGCTCCTCATCATCGCCACGAGCCATGCTCCACAGAAAATCATCCCGACACTCCGATCACGCATGATCATACTCACATCAGATGTCACTCTATGAGGAGTCAATCCACACGCTATGGCAGTAGATTCCTACGTCTCTGGAGACCCAGAACCTCTCTTTTCTCTGACACTCGCATCCAGTAAAGAAACGAAATTTAGTCGAGAGGATGCATTATGGGTTGTTCAAGGTTTGCAAGACGCTATAGAATGTGGTACACTGTCTCCGAGGTACGCGCGACAGATATCGGATACACGAGTCCTACTCGAAACGACCAATACCATCGCAAAATATCTCATCGATCAACTCCTTATCTCTCTCGCATGCGAATAATTGGTTTCTTCATTTTCTGGATATCGGTTGGCACTACTTTTGCTGCAGAAAAAAAACGGTCTATATTTGAAGATAATTTTGGGAATGGTGTTGGCGAAAAAAAGCTCCGACAAGGAGACATCCAATTTACTGAAATTCCCGGTATTCTCCTGGCTGTCATGAATAATCTCCTCTCTTTTGTGGGCTATATCAGTCTCCTCACGATAATGGTTGGGTCTCTCATGTATATCTTTGGTGGTGTCAGTGAAGAGATGAAAACCAAGGGAAAAGAAGCCATCAAGGTCGCACTCATCTGAGCTATCGTATCATGGACTGGGTGGCTCATTGTGAATTTTGTACTTGATAACTTTATTTAAACTATGGAAAGCTTTTCTTGGGCATTTGAGAGTCGCATCGAAAAAGGAAAAAAATGGTACACTATCGCTGCTGCTGTAGCGATCACAGCGACTATTGTGAGCTTTCTTCTGAGCGCTTATTTATTGGGTATAGTGGTGATCATCTTTACAGGTGTCTACCTCCTCTACGAAGTGAATGGTCGCCTCTTGGTACACGTCCATGTAGATAAGGAATGAGTGGCTCTCGAGAGTGACTTTTTTCCATTCTGAAAAATACAATCCTTTAGCATCATCCGTGTCAAAAAACAACCCTTCCTCCTCCGAATCCATACGATGAGTCGTACAGTCGGAACGCTTGATATCTTTCTCGATCCGACCATCAATGCTGAGGATCTGAGAATCTTCCTCACGTGATACATCCCAGAAGATACACATGGTGAACTCTCACTGATTGATCAGATACTCCTCGGATTGCGCTTGTAATAAAACATTATGAAAACCGCATTATACTGATTATATGAAATAACCGCACAACCACCTACTCTGACGAGCTCATTCAGTCATTTTGTAGATACATTAACACAAGATATCAATGGATTAAAAAAAGATTTTCAAAACGAGACTGCAACTATCAAGATCTTAAACAAGATTCAAAAAATAGTCGATTGACTCACTGATTATGATTTTGATAATAATACTCCTGTTGTGCAAACATTAATACAATTTCATAATAGAATATTGTACCTTTGAATGTCTTGAAAACCAGATACAAATGATTCTGAATTGCTCAGTATTTTAATACAGCTTGGCGTTATAAAAGCACTCACTACCACTCCAAATTCCCAGCCGTCTGGTACTCAGTAACTTTCGTTTCAAAGAAGTTTTTCTCTTTACGGAGATCCATGATCTCACTCATCCATGGAAATGGATTTTCATCTCAGAATAATACTGGGAGATTGATCATCTCACAACGACGATCGACGATATGACGGACGTATTGTTTTACTGAATCCCCATTGAGTCCGAGGACACCAAAAGGCAAACAATCATCCACATAGGCGAGTTCACACTCGGTTGCTTTTTTGAAGAGTTCGATGACTTGTGCCTTGAATTCATCGGTCCAGATTTCTGGATTCTCTGAAATAATTCCATTGATCAGATCTCTTCAGTACGCAATGTGGATTGATTCATCACGGAGAATGTATTGGAATTGTTCTCCGATACCCTTCATTTTGTTGTTTCGCATGAGCTGGAGCATCATCGCAAAACCAGCATAGAAGAAAATACCTTCCATAATCATATTAAATCCTATGACATCGAGGAGAAATGCCTGTTTATCTTCTGTGGTCTTGATCTCAAAGGTTGGATCAAGAATGGTTTTAGTGAGATTCACGACAAATTCATCTTTTGCTTTGATGGAAGGGATTTTCTCATACGCATCAAAGACAACATCGGGATCGAGCGAGAGTGAATCACAGCAATAGAGAAAAGTATCGGTGTGCACTGCTTCTTCATAGGCCTGGCGAAGCATATACTGGCGACACTCGGGATTCGTCACATGACGATACATCGCGAGGACGATATTATTGGCTGTTAAGCTCTCTGCTGTTGAGAAAAATCCGAGATTCCACATGATGAGGTGTCGCTCATTTTCTGTGAGGACATCACTTGCTTTCCACTGCTCGACATCTTTTTGCATCGGGATTTCTTCTGGAGTCCAGTTATTAGCTACACCATTTTTGTAATGCTGTCGTGCCCACTTGTACTTGATAGGAAGCATCTTGTTTGGATCAGTTCAGACAGAACAGATCAGTTTCTTCTCAGCAGACATAACAGAGGAAATTAAAAAAATAAAAATGATTGAACAATAAAACTATACATTTTATACCGTTTCCTGAAAAGGAAAACACTATATATTGTGTCCTGCATTTATATGCAAACACTATATGTAGTCAAATCGAGTTCAGAGAAAATCAGTTGCAAAATTTTCTACGTGAGTTCTATTTTAGAGAGCATAGTACTCATTCTCTCATCCTGGAGAGCTTGCTCTATTTCTACCCACTGGCAACTCTCGATACCTTCATCAGAATTTTCTGGAAGAGGAAGCGTCGAATCAGCGAGAAAAAGAAATGTCATCGCATGGTGCCAATGCTCGGGTTCTCATTTTTTCTCATTGAGTGGAATGATATGGGAATCGATATGAAGCAGTAGTGGTTCACGGTATTCATCCAGCACATAATCTACTTTCAATCCCGTTTCTTCGAGGACTTCCCTTCTCGCTGCTTCTGCAGGATGTGTATCATCAGGATCAATATGCCCTCCCGGCTTGAGCCACATCTGGAGGGCTTTGTGATAGATGAGAAGGGTTTTTTGCTTTTTTACATCGAGGATGAGAGCATCTGCGACCACATGTCCCGTAAAATTTTTCCGAGAAGTTATTTCTTGATCCTGTCTCTCAATTTGCTCTGACAAAACAGGAAATGCCTCATCCGGGTAGAGAGATCAATAATTTTCAAAGAGGTGTTTGAGAAGAGAATGCATATTTTATTGGGCTCTGATACCAGCAAGGTCTCGATATTTATCAAGAAAATCTCCACCTTCTGGAAGAGGAAGAGAAAATTGAACGCGCTTTTCTCGTTCAAATTTTGGTCTTCTTCATTCTCCTCGAACATTTCTCTCTGATCCCAAATAGGTAATCGTCACAACTTGCAGACCATTATTATCTCACACAACACATCTCATGACTTCTCCCAGAGCATTTTCTCGTGTGACAAATTCTTGCTCAGCAAAACGTCCATTTCCCTCAATAATCCTATCACAAATACACTCATGCAATAATCATAAAATCGCACCTACTTGATGACCGTAATTTAAAAACCTCTTATTTCCTCCAGCAATAATCATCTGTGACTGATAATTTTGACTTCATGAAACCAGTGCGTGTAGTGCTCGTTCTCTACTTCTCTCAGAAGTTCTAAAGAGTGGAAAAGAGATTGCAGCCGTAACATCTCGGCGAAAAGCATCAATTGGACCTTCGTATATCTGAATCAGGTTATCATCAAGTGGTCTCTTTGAAAAATCTGATATTTTTGCAGCATGTTTACCAGTTCATATTTGTATGCCTAGCTGAATCTTTCAATGGAGAAGTTTTAATATAAGCATAGCATCTGACATCATATAATAATCTGCGAATCTATCAGCCAAATACATATCACCAATGAGCTCATGTGGTCATTGTGAGCGGAGAACTGCAAGAAGAATGCGTTCTACTATAGTAAGTTCTGCATAGAGTCCGTGTGATTTTCTAAAATAATATTCCATAATTTTTTCCCACTGAGGCATCCATAGATCAGGTCTATACGCCGTTTTTGACTTATATGTATTTGCAAGAAGCATCGTAGATGAATGTCGAGAATTTCTTGTGGTGCTCACGCAGGAAAAACACCATAGACTCAGGCAAGAATCCGTGCTTTTACTTCATCAGATGGTTCTTCTGGAATTTTTCTTCCTCCGAGAACTCGATGTTCTGGTAAATTATTTTGGAGAAGTTCAAGATTACTACTCAGATAATCATAACGTGCTGTGACAAGATTTTCATACATGAGAGAGAATCATAGAAATAAAATCCTCTCAATTCACTAGAACTGCACAGGTACGACTATGCTCGCATCATTCTGTGGTTCGCCTGATGGATTATCACGTTTGAGGACGATTTTTCCGAGTGATCCTGCTGGCTGTGCTGGGAAAGTCAGTGTCGCAGTAAATGGGACAAAATCTTCTGTCATCCAATCTCCTTGTGCTTGAGCAGTCGTCATCACTATGACAGCACCATTATTGTCCTGGAGCTCAATAGGAAATGATGCCTCGAAATACCATGGGCCTCGTGCTTTTCCTGTAATCGTGAGAGGACTTGTAATCTGTGTATTGGCTGACAAATCTACCTGTATCATCTCTGCTGGATTTGCTGCTGTTTCTGGAGCGAGTTTCTCAGATGGTTCTACAATGACTGGTTCTAGTGCACGTTCAGATTTGAAAAACCATACACCCCCGACGATGAGAACGATGATGATGAACCATAATGCTGTGTGTTTCATAAGAGAAAATTTAGAAATAAGTACATGTATTATACTGTGGTTTTTTTTGTTGCAATAAAACGTTGTATTCACTTCAAAGAATTTAACATAGAGTGTAACATATGTACAATCATCTCTTGTCATTCAGGGTCTCTTGCCTGTATATACGTATACAATTTTACTAAATGAAATACACGAGGAGTTTTCATACCTTCTGGCAGCATGGTATCTCCTGGAAATCTCCGAACCAATGAATGAATTATCAATTGTATATATGCATACTGCCTCAATAGTTGAACAAATTCTTTTTCCCCTGGAAATATGTGCTGACAATTCGTTTGTAGGACTCCTATATCAATAATATATCCAGATAAATCACGTGAATAAACATGAACTCATACATTATCAAGAGCTATTGGTTCAGGTATATCTACTCTCCAACTTGGATCGAGTATCATCCTCACTCTTGCCAAAAATATATCTACTCGAGAATACGTTTCTTGGGTGTATATTTCTTGGAGCATACTAATTATCTCTGTTATCATACTGGATATCTGGAATGGTATACTATGAATCAATCCGTCTTCCCTCAATACGCGTTCTATTTTTTCTCTAAACTCCAAGATGAACAAGATCAAATGATCTAATTTTTCTGGATTATCCTGAGCATCTTCGAGAGCTGTCTCAATATGCTCTAAATCATGTAATAAATTATCTTGGTATGATTCTGTGAACATAGGTTCTCTTCTTTTTAAGGATTCACTCAAGTCTAATCAACGCGGTAAAATCATTTGAGTTTTTGAACAAGTCGTCTAAAACCATGAATATTAGTTCATTGGGTAAAATTGATCAACGTCTCTCCTATAGAGATACTATTTGCATCTTTGAATCAGTATTTTCAAAGTATTTCTCAGACATCACAACCATCACCTTGAGAAAGCCAATTTTTTGATTGCATCAGAAGCCAAATGAACTGAATAATATACGTATCTCTCCTATCTTTATCTCAAATATCTCGATTTAAATCTCTGAGCATCCTCATTAAAGTTTGTCTTCATGCACGAATCTTTTCTAATGAGAGAGGATTAGGATCTTCTGTTATCTGACGGGATCCATCTAAACCATTTCAATCAGCAATATCCAACCATTCTAATTGAAAATCCTTTAACATCTCAATCATCCATGATGAATCGCCTGAACAAAGTAAACGGTATATAGCCTCCATGGCACGAGAAAAATCGAGATAATTACCTAATTTGATTTGTATTTGTCATTGATGTTTTCATGCTGCACATTGAAATAAAAAAATCCATAAGTGAAAAAACTCCTTACAAATATCCATGCGTTCAGAAATAACTAATTCTTTCCCTGTATATTTCGCGACAAATCTTTGAATACTTCAGAGGGGGTTATCAATCTGATACAGAGTATCTGCAGAGCTTACTAGACTATCGAGGAAATCTCAATCAAGTGTATATGAAGTATCTGTTGGTATACTCATAGCTGGTACTTCTGGTACATATGATCCACCAGGAGTACGCCAATGCTGAATTCATCACATCGCTACAGATAATAATGTACGTGCAACCAATACTTCGGCAAAATGTGCTATGCTAAGAAAATGTCATTGTTGAATTTTTTGTCGGCAATTTATAAAAATCAATAAAATCTCTTCTACTTGTTTAGATCATAAACTTTTTGTAAGTTTCTTAGGGGCTATAGCAGCTCATATCTGTGGGACTTCGGATTCATCTCATCATGTACTTTCTAGGTAAAATCTGTGCATTTGTACACAAGAAGATTGCATATGATATACATAATCACAAAATATGCACAAAATACTATACGAGAGCTCTTCAATCATCGCTTCTGGAGAATCAAGTTCAGTAGGGAAATCGCTAGATTGATCAGTTTTTTGTGCGATCGCGAGTCTCCATGCAAGCAAAAAACAATGTGTAATTTCAGTCAGTTCATCAATACTGACATCGCCCTGGATATCTCTAAGTTTCTGGTGAATACGTCAGAGAAGTCCTTTTACATCGAGTGACTCACTGATGGGTGTATTATTACTTATTTGTAAACTTTCAGGCATATAGAGAGTATATGCACTATTGTACAAATAAAACCAATAGTTCAAATATATCTGTATACTACAAAAAACTTTTTCCTTTTACTCTTTCACACGAACTCTCACACCATCATGATGCTCATAGACACGTTTGGCATTTTTCTCCATTTTTTGAAGGATTTCTTTATCAACGAAATTATGATGTTATGCCGTCGGAAGGAGTCGAATGAACTCAAGTCTCTGGAGCAAATCGAGCTCTTATTTCGTCAATACGTGGTGAATCCTCAAAAAGATCTGCAATATTGGCATATTTTCCTCTTTGGTGACTAAGAGCTGGGGCACCTTCTTGGTCTGCTTCATCTTCTACGTCAAAAAAATTTTCCATATAAATTATATTAAAAAATAAAATCCTTCATAGAAGTAAGCACATCAGAAAATAGTGCAAGTAAAACTATTCAGCCACATCTATCACAACCACATCAGCTCCTTGAGAAAAACTCATCTCGAGGATTTCTACGTCAGATATTCTCGCTTGATCGCCTGCTTCGAGCGTCTCACCAGAGAGGAGCTCGACAGTCCCACGTGTCACATAGACAAAGACATTGCCCGTTCCCGCATGTACCATATGTGTCCATGAGGTCTCTTCATCAAAAATCCCTCGATAGATAACCGCATCAGCATGTATCGTCAGAGCATCGTGATCAAATCATGAAGCCAATGGTACGAGTTTATTGTGCTCCATCTGAGAAAAATCACGCTCATCATGGCGTGGCTCAATCCCCTCTTCCCGTGGTCCTATCCATATCTGATAGAGATGTACTGCTTCCTCACCTTGGTTTTTTTCACTGTGCATCAGTCCAGAACCAGCTGACATCACCTGCACTCCTCCTGGACCAACCGTCGCAAGTCCACCATGTGTATCTGCGTGAGAGATTTCACCCGAGAGGACGAGCGTGATGATCTCCATATTTTTATGCGGATGCATATCAAAACCCTGGTGACCATCTATGACGTCATCATTGAAGACACGAAGTGTCCCAAAATGGACATTATCAGGGTCATAGTAGTCTGCAAAAGAAAAGAGGTGTTTGCTCTCGAGCCATGAGTGGCGAGCAGTGTAGCGATCGTGCGCTGGGATGATGTGGATGTTCATAGAGAGTATTATAGACAAAAATTTTACCATGCTACTCCTCGGTCGCGAAGAAGGCAAAAAAAATCCCAAGTTATTTGGTAATAAACTTGGGAAAACCTGACTTCTTGCGTGTTCGTCACACCACAGCTGGTTGATAAAGATATCGATTGTAGCTGGATATGAGATACATAGGCGCCTTGTACGACAAGACATGCCCTGACAAAATAACATAGGCCTTAACTCTTCTTCGGTAATAGTAGCATTTTCACCCGGCTTCGTATCGTGCTGTCCGATTACCCAGCATCACTTTTGCCACAAAACCAAGAAGGAATATATGAAAAAAGTGATGCGGGGAACAGACAACCTCAATAGATTTTTTGAAGAGCGGTGAGGGACCGTGAGATCCTCTCCATCGAAGAGTCAAAGTTACCAAGAGCACAAGAACAATTTGTAACTTGAGTATATCATCATATTCTCGAGATGATACTCAGGTGAAATTGCTCTTTTTTGAAATGAGTTTGTGATAAAAAAATAATCGCATTTAGAAGCGATAATCCCCTCTTCACGAAAAATACACACAAAATGGACTCAAAACCTCCTTTGAGGGCATAAAATGGGCTTTTTCTGAAGTTTTGTACACAATTTGTATACGCAGAAATGGCTATACGAAGAGGAAAATAAAATTCCCGATGAGTCCGGACTGTGGATTACTCGATATGCCTACTAGGCATATCTCCAGTCCGGACTCGATTCCGGACTCACTAAGCCGAACTCATATTGCAAACAAGCTATTTCTGCTACAATTTTTATATGCCAAGTCAGAAATTTCCATTTGTTTCGTATCTCCCCTACCATATCTACAATCGTGGCTTTCAGAAACAGCAAATATTTTTTTGTGAAAAAGATTATCTCCGATTTCTCGCAGGTGTAGAAGTCTACCTAGCAGAATTTTCAAGTGTTCAACTCTACGCTTTTTGTCTCCTTCCAAATCATTTCCATTTTATACTCTCAACAGCTCTAGAGGAAGACCGAGAAGGATTTATGAGAAAAGTCCAACAATCCTACGCGATGTATCTCAAGACAAAATACAGGGATGAAATTCCTCGTGGGCAAGTGTTTGAAGGACGATATAATGCTCGACCTATCGAAAATGAAAACTATCTCTCGCGATGTTTCACCTATGTCTCCTACAATGCTATCAAACATGAACTCGTCACAAATATCGTTGACTGGCCTTGGACATCTCTGCACCAAATCCTCAAACTCCCAACTGATCACCTAGAAATTCCCCGCATGCACCATCTCGAAGGGGCGAATATCGTGGATTACGTGGATATCAATGAGGAATAAAGTTGAGTCCTCTCCGTTGAGTCCGGACTTTAGAAACCTGTAAGTCCGGACTCGAACTCCCCCGCCCCGTGCTCATGGTCGTAGGATGCTTCGTGGAGTGCATATTCTGATGGTACAGGGGGTTCAGATGAGGGCATAAGCTAATCAATAAAAAACTTAATGCGCTCTCTTTGATATTTCACACCACCACAATTATCAAACTTTTCAAAATCATGAGATAGCTTGTCTATATATCCTGGTTCTGAATTTCTATCTATAACAAATATTTCCCCCTTTATATCTGCCTCACATCAAACATTTATTGAACTAGAAACCAGTGTTTGCCATTTATTTTCAATATACCCCATAATGTACGGGTACCGCCAATATCATTGACTATTGGATGGCCAAACATATATATCATCCTTGCCATCTTTATTAATATCACCAAAATTTTTAATTGTTCCTGGAATACAATCTTCTTGTCTCTGAGTAGAAATTTTATCATTATTAAAATTGATTTCACAAGTACATCATGAAGCTTCCATACAATCTCATTTCCCCTCAAAAGTAGCAATTTCAATTTTTCAATCTCAATCAAAATCGCCTCTTATTTTTAAAAAAGAATCCTCATTATCTACTGGCGCTTGTCTATCTTCATTATTCTTAGTACAACTAATAACAACAAAAGCTAAAAGAAATAGACAAATTATTTTATTCATAAAATTACTTAAAATAAGACAAAATTTTATCTCCGAAAAGTAATGTAAAAAATGACAAAATCAGCACTATTCAAGAAATTATATTGGCTAACATACCATTCCATGTATGTTTTTCCTGAATTGTTAACGATTTTCTTTGTTCTGAAACTTCATCCAATGAACACTTTTCAATCATGGTAACAAATGTTTGGCACTTTTCACAGTAAAAAATTCCATTTCATGCAGTTTTTCATATAGAATCTTGCACATCTGCATGTAATTCCCATTGATGCGTACATGTTTTGAATTTATTCCTATATTCACGTACCATATTAAACCTTTCTTTTAGGATCTAAATTATTTTTCTTTATTTTGTCGGGCTTTGATTTGAGAAATGGCTTTTTATTTTCTGACTTAACAACAACATATTCTTTAAGTTTTTTCTGCTCTACTTTTTTTATTAGCACTTTATTTGGAGTAACTATTTTTGTCTCCTTGTTAATTGATTTAATATTTCTTCATTTAGAAGTTTCTTTGTGGGTAACTAAATTCTTCTTATTTGTCATGGTTCTAATTTATTAATTACTGACAAGCTTCACAACTCGGCCCATTGAGAATAGAACACATGACCTTTTCGGCTTCAGTGTATTCTTTCTTTGGTTTTGCAGACATCTCGAGTTCAGGAGTAGTAGGTGCTGGAGTAGGAGCAGTGACACCGACCGCTTCGAGAGATGATGTCTTTGTCGTGCTTGAGAGAGAATCAGAAATAGCTGAGCTGGATCCTGTAGATTTTTCGATAGCCGTCGCGCCGAGCGTTCGGAGGTAGTAGGTGGTTTTGAGGCCCATCTTCCATGCCATCATATAGGTATCATTGAGGACCTTTCCTGAAGCGCCTTTTATGAAGATATTGACTGATTGAGACTGGTCGATCCATTTACCACGGACAGCAGCAGCTTTGATGACCCACTCTGGTGAGATCTCAAATACTTCTTTGTACTTCGCGCGGAGACGAGCTGGGATACGGTCGATCTTCTGGATAGAACCATCGTGGAACTTGAGTTCTGCGACCATCTGAGCGTCCCAGAGACCAGCTTTTTGGAGGTCAGCGACGAGGTAGTCATTGATGACCGTGAATTCTCCTGAGAGATTTGATTTGACGTAGAGATTTTTGTAGATCGGTTCGATACATGGGTAGACACCGACGATATTTGAGATGGTTGCTGTCGGAGCGATAGCCATACAGTTACTATTTCTCATACCGTACTGCTTGATAGATTCACGAACAGGAGTCCAATCAAGTGATGAAGTGCGATTGACTTCGACACGTTCACCACGCTCAGCGTCGAGGAGAGAGAGTGTATCGATAGGGAGAATACCGCGATCCCATTTTGAACCTGGGAAAGAAGAATACGCACCACGCTCTCGAGCGAGCTCTGAGCTCCCGAGGATAGCGTAATAGCTGATGGCTTCCATCATTTCATCGTTGTATTTGACGGCTTCTTCACTGTCGAAATCGATATCGAGCATGTAGAGAGCATCTGCGAGACCCATGATACCGAGACCGACGGGTCGGTGACGCATGTTTGAGGTTTCTGCTTCTTTTGTTGGGTAGAAATTGATATCGACGACATTATCGAGCATACGCATACCAGTTTTTACAGTCTCTGCGAGCATGTTGTGATCGAGTTTTCCATCCTTCATATGACGAGCGAGATTCACAGAACCGAGGTTACACACGGCTGTCTCTTCTGCTGAAGTATTGAGGGTGATTTCTGTACAGAGGTTTGAATTGTGGATGACACCTGCGTGGTCTTGAGGAGAACGGACATTACAAGGATCCTTGAACGTGATCCATGGATGACCCGTCTCGAAGAGCATAGAGAGGATTTTTCTCCAGAGGTCTTTTGCCTTCATGACTTTGAAGTGTGTGATTTGACCGTTGTGTGTCATCTTCTCATATTCAGCGTATTTTCGTTCAAAAGTAGAACCGTAGATATGGTGGAGATCAGGAACATCAGATGGAGAAAAGAGTGTCCAGTCGCCATCTTCTTGTACACGCTTCATGAAGAGGTCAGGAATCCACGCAGCCGTATTCATATCGTGCGTACGACGACGCTCATCACCTGTATTTTTGCGAAGCTCTGAGAAGTCTGGGAAATCCAGATGCCAACACTCGATGTACGCACAGAGCGCACCTTTTCGCTTACCACCCTGATTCACGGCTACAGCAGTATCATTTGCGATCTTGAGGAATGGAATCACACCCTGAGATTCACCATTTGTTCCCTTGATTTTTGAGCCCGTTGCACGGATATTTGTCCAGTCATTTCCGAGACCTCCTGCCCATTTTGAGAGCTGAGCATCGTCGGCGATGATTTTGAAAATAGAGTGCAGATCATCATCAACAGTTGAGAGGTAGCAAGAAGAGAGCTGACTGCGTTTTGTCCCAGAGTTGAAGAGAGTCGGAGTCGAGCTCACGAAGTGGAGCTGAGAGAGCTGGTGGTAAAATTGGATAGCCCACTTTTCTTTGTCTGCTTCTTTTTTTGCGAGGCCCATAGCGACACGCATCCAAAATGCTTGTGGGAGTTCACGACGATTTTTCTCATGGTGGATAAAGTATCGGTCGTAGAGATTTTGGACAGAGAGATAGGTGAGGAAATTATCTCTGTCTGGATCAATCGCTTCTGCAAGCTTATCCAAATCATACCCCATGAGATCAGAGGAGAGATGCTCAGTTTCTACGAGAAATTTTACGTTATATTTAAACGCTTCACGATAACACTTGGTAAAGCCAGAGTTTTTCATATCAGAAGAACCAATGAGATCCTTGTAATAGTTCATGAGAAAGAGCTTTGCAGCAAGGTATGAATACTGAGGATCTTGTTCGATGTATGATTTTGCAGTCATGATCGTCGCTTGAGCGATATCACGAGAGTGAATACCATCAAAGATATTGGTGTGAAAATTGCTGATAAGCAAATCGATATCAATCGCTGAATGGTTATTTGCAGCGAGTTCAAACACACGACGAACTTTGCTCATATCAAATGACTCAACACGACCATCTCTCTTTTGGATTTTGAGTTGTTGTTTTTCGATTTTTTCTTCGACGACTTCATTTCTCTCTTCGATTCTCTTCTGACGGTAGGTAATATAGTGTTTTGCGATGTCGTATCGACCAGCACGCATGAGGTGGAGCTCGACAGCATCCTGGATATCCTCGACGCTTGGGACGTATTCTGTCGCACCAAATCTGTTTTGGAGTGCGAGAATAATCTCTGTCGTAATCTCTGGGATAAATGTGATATCGTTATGACCGATAGCAATACATGCTTGCTCAATCGCATTTTCGATACGGGAGCGATCAAAGGGGACAAGCTCATTATTGCGCTTGCGGATGGAATCCAGAGTCATAAAATAAAGGTTTAAAAAGTTTAATGGGTTTAATGGGTTTAATATGTTGAATTTTTTAACGTATGAAACGTATAAAACTTCTAAAACGTATAAAACCGACTAAACACTATATCTTGTGTCCGATAGTTATATTCAGGCACTATATCTAGTCAAATGATTTTGTGTGAGTTTTACAAAAGTCCGCCTGTGAAGCACTTGAGTGTGAACACTTTTTTTGTGCAAGGGATTTTTAGAAAATTGTTCTTGAACTTTTGGTAGGAGTTTTGGACTATAAATTCTCTATCGATATGCATGAACAAAGCGAAACAATGACCAATATTTATGGCAAGAATTTTTCTATAGTCAAAGAGTGATATATAATTTTTCTGGCTCCCAATTCTGCATGATAGAAAACTATTCCACCATAGAATATAAAAAACCAGCACTATTTAAATCATGTAAAAGTCTCTGTATATCGTTTGAATCACCTCGAAATACCATTTTAACTGGCGTCATAATGCCGTGTTCTGTATCAAAATGAAAATTATCTATATTTACAGAACCTGGTGGACACTTACTCAATAACTCCTGAAGAGCTCATGGTCGATCGGGTAAGGTAATACTGAGAACCACTTTTTCTCCACGAAACTTTTCCGCTCGGTCTACAACGCCTGGCCACAATGCTGGCGAAAAACATCGACCGGTAATAATTGTTGCGATATTCCCCTGCAATCTCTCTCATAACAACCGTACTCCTGCTGAACCAAGGGCTCCTGCTGGTTCGACTACCTCGCCAATTCTATCATGAAAACACACCATTGTATCAGCGACCAGTCATTCAGGAACCGAAATAACTTCTATTCAAGCATCTTGAACGGTACGGAATGTGTTACTACCAACTTGTGCCACAGCCGCTCAACCAACAAATCCATTCACAGAAGCAAGCGGACTATTTGTTCCCTGGGCTAATGCATGCTGCATGCTCGCGGCTCATGAGGGCTCAACACCAATAATTTGAAGAGCTTGCTGACCATATGCTTGTGCTGCAAAATATGCTCACGAAATCAATCCTCCTCATCCTAGCGGCACAACGAGTGTTTGAAGGTGAGGCATTTCCCGAAATGTCTCTGCAGCGACAGTTGCTTGCCCAATAATCACATCTCGATCATTAAACGGATGAATAAAGACAGCTTTTTTGTGTTGCTGGTACTGCATGGCTGCTATTTGTGCCTCATCGAAAATATCTCCAACTAACCGTATCTCAATCCATTCTCCTCCCCATCTTTTTACACTACGAATTTTGGTTTGATCGGTTGTTTTTGGCATAAATATAACACCGTGAACCTCCATTGTACGACAAGCGTAAGCGACGCCTTGTGCATGATTACCAGCCGAAGCACAGACGACTCATCTCTTTCTTTGTTCCTTTTTGAGTTGGGAAATAGCAAAAAATGCTCACCGGATTTTGTATGAACCTATCTCATTGTGATGCTCTCACTTTCAATAAGCTATTCAATGTGGTAATTGAAAAACTCGCTGCAATGAGGTAAGTGGTGTACTTCAAATGCTATGTTCACGGAGGACGTCTTGTGCCCGATCGATATCCGCTCGTGTGATTTCTTTCATAAAAAATGGTAAAAAAACCTCTGCGTGAGCAGAGGTGGAAAAATAAGAATGAAAACAACAAATTATCCCTCTGCCGATGGAGAAGTGATAATAATAATGTTGTTGTGACGAGAAGTCATAGAGGGATTATAATAATAACTAGGATTATTCAAGTAAAAGTAGTGATATCGAGAGGTAGATGAAAAAATTATGCACATTGTTGTTGTGCTTGATAAAAAAATGTTTTGTGCCGCATATCGTACACTATACCTTTTTGTTGCATGAACGTATTCAGAGCAGAAACAAATTCAGCTAATATATCACTTTCTGTATCATCTGAAGTATATATCTGAGTTTTCCAATGTTCTACAAATTGATCTATATCTCATCATCCTATATCCCTCTCTAATTGTACTAGGAAACGGGCAACTCATTGTCTTTGACGAAAAACTCTCTGAAAGGTCTCTGATGGGATATCAACAGGTGAGAGTCAAAACAAATCCGAAATAGTGCTCCCTATTCCATAGCACGTATAGGCGGCACACGCTGGTGATTTCAAAGATAAGATTTCATGGATGCGACATCCAAATTCTCCGGTTGTATCACAATGAACACAGACATTTGGCCTGTCAGATGGGTCAACAAAATTATGCGGATCTGTCCGGGCAAGACTGGTACAACAAAATTTAGGGCATCGAGAACATATGTCTGTAGATGATGAACTAGGTTCGAGAAACATACAAATAAAAAGAAATAAAAAATCCCCAGGCCGTGTGACCTGGGGAGTAGAAGATGCGAATAAACGAAAACTACCTGGTCACGTATGTGAGCAGGAGCATCATAGATGAAGATGATTGGTTTCGCATAGAGAGAATTGTACGATTATTTTTGAAGTGTCAAGGAAACGATAAAACCTTCATCAAGTTCTATCTCCTTTGACGTTCAACGTTCAACGTTCAACGTTCAACGTTTTGTCAGCGTTTCTTTTTCTATCATATCCTGGTGTTTCTCAAGAATCTGTCCCAGCATTGCATTTTCTGAAGTCAGTGAAAGCTGTAATCTATCTGTCACTTCAAACCCGAGTTCTTTTCGTGCATCTTGAATTCCTCGGACGAGATCGCGAGCGTATCACTCCAGAGTGAGTGCTTCATCCAGTGTCGTATCAAAACCAATGAGATAGCCAGCATTTCCAGCAAAAACTATATTTGTACCTTTATCTCTTGGGGTATAAACAGTTTCAAATTCATCAGATGCTAACACGACTTTACCTCCTGGAGCTTCTGGAATAAAAATTTCCAGTGTGCCATCTGGCATCAAAATTCCCTTCCCAGATTTTGCATCGGCAATAATAGTTTTCATCCATTGTTTGCGTTCGGTTGCTCCAATTTTTTTCGCATCAGGAGAATAGGATATAAACACAAACCCTTGAATGTGTGTAATGAGTTCAATTTGTTTTACGTTTAACTCTTCAGCAAGAACATCAAGAGAATCAATATCGAGTTCATTTTTAGATATAACCATTGCCTTTGGAAGTGGCTGACGGACGCGGAGTTTTTCTCGCCCACGAATTGCGAGACCGAGGTTCGTGAGGTTTTGCAGGTCTGTCATTTTCTGATTCACGTCGAGATTGATGAGTTTCGAATTTACAGTTGGGAAATCAGTGAGATGGACCGAACGGTCATCGCGAGGAGTGGAGTGACGTGGCGATCCATTTCCCTGGATTGCCACACCTTCTTCGACAAGCTCAGAAGGTTCGCAATGACAGACAAGATTCTGATAAAGATGCTCGCTGATAAATGGACAGATCGGAGCAAGCAATTGACAAAGAGTTACCAGCACTTCATGAAGCGTCTCGTAGGCACTACACTTATCCGCATCGACTTCTTTTCTCCAAAATCGTCGGCGATTGCGTCGGATATACCAGTTATTGAGACCATCGAGGAAGAGCATAATCGCATCACAGGTTTTCTGGAGATCGTAGGTATCCATAGAAGCTCGCACATCCTGAATGAGCGTGTGGAGTCGAGAGATAATCCAAGTATCAAGTTCGTGTGCTTTTGGCGTTTGATAATAAAGTCTATCATTCTTCATTTTTCATTCTTCATTTTTCATTGAAGGAAGTTCCCATCCGTCGATATTTGAATATGTCGCAAAAAATGTGTACGAATTCCAGAGCGGGAGAAGCACACGCTTGATAGACTCTTGAATTCCGGCCTCTGAAAACGTCATATCTTCTCACTTCATAAGCGTCCCAGACATGAGATAAAAACGAATCGCATCAGCACCATATTTCTCAATCGTCTCACGAGGATCAGGATAATTCCCGTACGATTTACTCATCTTGCGTCCATCAGTTCAGTTAATCACTCAAGTGACAGCAACATTTTTGAAAGCAGGAGATCATTTTACCATCACACCGATCGCGTGCATCACATAAAACCACGCTCGAATCTGACCAGTATATTCTGCGATGAAATCCGCTCGGAAACTCGCTTCCATCTTCGCCTGATTTTCAAATGGATAATGCACCTGCGCATACGGCATCGAAGCACTATCCATCCAGACATCGAGGACTTCGGGGATGCGTCGGAGTGGGGCACCATTTTGGATGAGTGAAGAGAGAAAATCGATACTCCAACCTCAGAATTTATGTCAAACACCATTGATAGGGAGAAATGTTGCTCAGAGTTTCTGCGCAAGAGATTTACCATACGCAAATGAAGCACTCGTCGAATCATCATCTTCACTGTGAGGAATGATAATCTCATCTACGAGTCATCGAAGTTTTTCAACATCTTCTGTCATCTCTGGGATAACTTTTTCGAGGTATTCATTTCCTTTGAGACCACTTGGTGCCACGAGAACAAGACGCTTGAGTTTGATATTTTTCTCACAGAGATACTGCATGATGACAGGACATCAGAAACTTGTCGCCATAATCGTGTCATAACTGGCTACATCAAGTGTATCAAGTTGATCCCTCCAGAGTGAATATGTGGTTTCTTTATTTTTATCAAAATCTGGCACATCAAATTGGATATTCACAGCTTTCAGCTTGTCTTGAAGCGGGAGCCATTTTCCTTCGTATGCACTTCAGAGTCACCGACTTGTCCAACCGTGCACACCGAGAACTTTTTTCGGAGTGAAAATAGATTTTCATGGAACATAAATCCGATCAATATACGGCCTATGAAGATTGATTTCTTTTCCGGTATTGTTATCAATATATACAGTATCAATTTGAACATTTTTAGGATTATCAGTCAATTTCCCACAAAGAGTCATTTTTAGTGCTCTTGAAGGAAAACCATGTGACACTATTGCTACAGTTTTTCATGGATATTTTGTTTTTATCTCTTCAATAACACGATTTGTTCTCAAGATTACATCATTGACAGATTCACCTGTTTCTCAAAATTTATAATCAAAATCTTGCCAAATCTTTATTCTATCTTCTTGCAACAATTCTGACCAACATGTACCAGCAAATTTACCATGATTTGTCTCACGAAGTTCTTCCATTATTTCAATTTGCAAACCACTGAATTCTGCAAATGGTTTTATCGTTTCAATTGCTCGCACAAACGGTGAAGAAATAATCACCTCAACTCATTCCTTTTGAAGTTTTTGTACAAGATCCTGAGCTTGTTGTTTTCCTAATTCAGAAAGTGGAGAAGTGCCAACATCATCATATACTTTAGCAACGTTTGCCTCGCTCTGTGCATGTCGAAGAATCACAAGTTTCGTTATCTGCCCCAGTGGCTTATTTCTCTGATACAATTCTTCTCGAGAATTGATGACGACTCTTTCTGACCCATCAGTATTTTGCCACACTGGCATAGGCGTTCCCCAAAAACGAGAACGAGAGATGCACCAATCTGGAGCGGATTCGAGGGATTTCAGGAATCGTCCATGCTTAAAATGATCTGGAAACCAATTGATTGATTCGTTCTGTGCGATGAGTTCTGATTTGATTCTCTGGATATCAATAAACCACGACTTCTGAGCTTTTTGCATGAGTGGCGTATTGCTACGAGGACAATATGGGACACGGTGGGTGATGCCTTCTTTTTTGAAAAGTTTTCCTTCGGTCTTGAGTCGCTCAGTGATAGGATCGATGCAATCGAGATAGAGCTGACCTTGGTAATCAGGTACTTCAGCCGTGTACTTCCCTGCTTCATCGATAGCAGACGTGATATGGATACCGTGTTCTTTGGCTAATTGGAAATCCACATCACCAAATTCTGGTGCTTCATGCGCAATTCCTGTACCATCGGAGTCAGTTACGAAGTCGGCGTGGTAGACACGGAAATTTCTCTCATCGATTTTACTAACGTAATAGTCAAATGGTGGAATATAATGAAGTCCAACGAGCTCTTCACCTCGAAGAGTACACAGTATCTGATATTCTCCTTTCCCTTTGAAGACCGTTTCTACACGAGATGTGGCGACGACATACACTTGCTCTTCGTGATACACACAAACATATTGTAAATCTTTATTCACCGCAAGAGCCATATGCATCGGCATCGTCCATGGTGTCGTCGTCCATGCGAGAAATGAAACTGGAAGTGGACCTGTCACAGGAACAATTTCTCTGACACCTGTGATATATTCTATTAACTCTACATCTACAGGATGAACCTCAGACAATACGGGGAGCGCGTCGAGAGCGAAGTATTCATAATCTGAATATTTGTCTGCCTCAATAATTACTTTGTGGCCAACAGGAACAGTCCCCGTAAATCTCTGCGCATAATAAAACGCGCCACGGTAAGTGTGGTAAAAATTGTACATCGGCACGAGCTCACAACTGATACCAGTTTCTTCGAGCAGTTCTCGTGCAGCAGCATCATGATATGATTCACCTTCTTCAACATGCCCTCCCGGTATTCTCCAGAGTCCATCTTTTTTATTACGTATCATGAGAAGTTTTCCTGCCTCATCTCGTATGATAGCTCCTGCTCCTTTTTTCACTTCTTTTATCGGAAATTTCACCGTAATAGCTGGATCCTGCACGTCTTGATAGCTATCATCCATCGCGATTTCAAAATTTGAAATCGGTGTCGAGAGTTTCCAAGAATACCATGAGACACGCTTCCCTTCGTAGACGTATCACTTCTCCCAGATTTGAGAAAAAACCCACATCACGGATTCCATATAGTTCTGATCCATGGTGCGATACGCACCCTCCATATCAACCCATCGTCCGATATGATCGACATACCAATTCCACTCAGAAGAAGTCTCCTGCGTGTATTTGTAGCATTCATCGATAAATCCTTGAATACCACCTTCAGACTCTTCGATTTCTTTGTTTGATTCGAGTCAGAGTTTCTTCTGCACTTTTTGCTCGATAGGAAGTCCATGGCAATCCCATCCCCACACACGCTCGACGCGTTTTCCGAGCATGGTTTGGTAGCGAGGCACGACATCCTTGATAATCGAAGAAAGAAGTGACCCATAATGCGGAGTCCCCGTGATAAATGGAGGACCATCGTAAAATCGATACGGATTTTCCACCGGTCGAGATTCAACCGATTTTTCAAACGTTTTATTCAACATCCAATACTGGAGGATAGATTCTTCGAGTTTTGAGAACTCGGGTTTTCATTTGGGGAGGGGGAAAGGCATAAAAAAACACACAAAATAAACTGTGTGCTTCGGCCAAAAGCGTTGAATGTTAAGCGTTGAATGTTAAGCGTTGGATTACCCCGAACTTTTAACTTTTAACTTTTAACTTTTAACTCCTTCAGAGGTTACCACCGAAAGCGGTACTTGATTTGTCTGCGTGACGTGCAGGGAACGGAAAGGTCTACGATGGTTTTTAGTTTTTAGTTTTTAGTTTTTAGTCGATACATTTGCATCGCACCAATAACCAATAACCAATAACCAATAACTATTTTCTTCTTCCAACCTTTTCTTCAATGTTTTAAAAAGAAGAAAACTTCCTGTGATAGCAGGCAGGGCTGATGCTAGAAGTATAGAAACTCTCTGTGAAAAAACAATAAATTTCTGCTTTATTTTAATTATTCACTACAAATTATCTTGTGAAATATTTTTTCATATATTCAATACAAGATTACTGTGATGGGTCTTACTAAACATTTTTATACACAATTAATTTTTTTTTCAAACTTTTTTTACAGGGAAAAAATTGCTAGAAATAGTTTACATTTATAATAAAAATGATTTATATCTTAACTCATCATTATATGACTATCCGAGATATTGATGTAACATTTGAAAATTTTCCAGATTATTTAAGACAAGAAGGATGAGTATGAATCGATAGTGTCGAAGTTATCGAAACGAGTACACGGACTTGTGTTCTAAAAATACAAGGGGATATACCTTATCGAGTGTTAGTAATTTTAAATGAATTAGATATTATACCTAGCACATTAAGTTCTTTGGAAAAAATGCCTGGTATGTTAATAAGGTTTTATAAAGCGGGGGTTCCTGAAAACTCAGAAGACAGTGAATAAACATTAATGGCTACGTATCCAATTTTCCATTTTTTCATCTCTCGATCCATCTGAAGTGCTCATGGGAGGACTTTTTCTAGATGATTCCAAAAGGCATCTTGATGATGCTTGTGTACTGTGTGAGTGAGTTCATGCACGATGATGTAGTCTCGGAGATTTGGTGGGAGTCGCATGAGCTCGATATTCAAGCTGATAGAATTTCTGTGACTACAGCTCCCCCATCGGGATTTCTGATGACGACACGTCACGCTCTTGTACTGAAATCCGAGCTCGGAAGCCAACTCCATCGTCCGGTGTGGAAGAAATGATTTTGCGAGGATACGGAGTTCAGAGAGTTCGGAGGCAGTGAGAGGAATCATCTCTCACAGTTTTTTTCGTTGTTTTTCTATCCATCCTGTATGTTGCTGTACAAAGCTCGCAATTTCTCGATCTGATACTCTCTTTGGAGCACGCACGACTATATCTCCAGTGGGTTTCACGCTGAGGGTCATACGACGAAGTCGGGGCACACGGATGAGAGAAAAATTGGACACGTTGAGTAGGTTTAGTTTGTTTAATTGGTTTTGATTCCGTCATTCCCGCGAAGGCGGGAATCCAGGCCTGAGAGTTAAAAAAGTTCATTGAAGAGATCTTCCCATTGAGTATTTTTCTCTTCTATGAGTCGTATTTTCCAATCTCGATTCCACTTTTTAATTTGTTTTTCACGAATGATAGCTTGATCCATAGTATCGTGGATTTCATAGTAGAGTAAGTTAGTAACTCAATATTGATAAGTAAATCATTCAACTGAACCATTCTTATGATGAAATATTCGTACTAAGAGATTACTCGTCACGCCAACATAGAGTGTACCATTTCGATCACTCCCAAGTATATACGTACAGGGGACTTTTTCTCGTTTCATAGAGTAATCATAATTTGATTACTTTTTTTACAAATCATTTTCAGATACTTATCTATTACTATTCCGGCCTGGATTCCCGCCTTCGCGGGAATGACAGGCACTATCCAAAAAATCCCAGTAAATACGTCACTCCGACATATCCGAGATAGATGCCAAAAATACCAGCGATGCCAGCAAGTGCTTGTGGTGCTGGGATTGGGAGCTTCGCAAAAGAAAATATCACACCGACGATAGCACCTGTACAGAGAGAAAGAAGAATTTCGCGCATAAAAAAAATGAATAGATAGTAACGTTATCCGAGTTCAAAACAAGCAATAGCCAAAATCCCAAACACAATTCAGAGGATTTCAAGGCGAGAAATACTCGTTCAAAACTTCCAATAACTAATCGCCAAATACGATACAAGGTTAAAAATCTCCATAATCACGGAGGCAACAGCAATATTTTCAAACTTATAACTCCGAGCGAGGAAATTGAGCGCAACAAAATAAAAGAAAATACCAATGGTGTAGAGCTTCCACGAATTCCCTGTATCTCCATTTGCCACCCACGCATTGAGGATGAGATCACCAACCGTCAAAAGTATACCCGCTATCAAGAGAAGGAGAAATCAGTGGTGCATAATATGTGTTTTAGGTGTTTTTTGAGCTTCACAGTGAAAGTGTATGGAATTTTTATGTATTGCCAACATTACCAAACATCATCAAAAAATCCATTCTGAATGTTTAGTTTTTAGCTTTTAGCTTTCACTTCTTCCCGCACTTTCTGCACGAGAGGATGATTTTCATCAAGTCCTCGACTTTTTTGGAGTTTTTTGGTTGTATTCCAATGCTCTTCCCTCTTGTCCATATCACCTTCGAAATATCCGAGCACATTGTAGGGCATACGCTCTGCAAATTTTGCGACAGCACGAGGACAGACACGGTTCATATCAATTTTTCCTTCGTGGTCGAGTTTATTGATGAGTGAGAGGACATCCCAGAGGAGATCACCGACTTCGAGCTCGAGTTCATCATGATTTTTGTCAGCTAGACTCTTTCGTATCTCTACTATCTCATTTTCCGCTCCATCGATATAATACTCTGTCGGCGACTCAGCAAACCAACCATTAAATTCACGGTTTTGCTTTTGGAGCCAGAGAAGTCAGGAGAGTCAGTGCATGACAGAAGTATGGGAAAAATTGGGAAATTATCAAATACTAATCCTCCCCTTTAAATAATTTACGAGAAAAGTCATGATCAGGCGGATTCCAATCTGTAATTCATACACTCGGAAAAAATAAACGGAACATATTGATTATGCCTGGAATAAATCCTTGTGGAATATAGTACCGTCGTCAACTGTTTGTCGAATACCTGTCAAGTATTTCATGTGGGACTATCCCTTGAGCTAAAAACCACTTATCAACTAATTGACCAAAAGGCCTCTTAGAGATGATGGTTAATCAAAGAAATTCTCTTAATTCAAGGTAAGATGGATTTTTATCAGGGATAGCAGATTCTTTTTTTCATCAAGTCAACACTGTGGGCATGCCTCTTATTTGAAATAATGCTTCCACGTGATCAGGAGAACTTAAAAGAGCAAAATCCATAATAGAATTCGGGAGTGGTAATGATCAACCATTTATGTGTCACTGCATAAATTCAACTATCCCTCGAGGTGTCATAACCTCTCCTGTCGTACGAAAATGATCATCTATCAAGTGTTGAACAAAGGAATAACTGAGAGGATCTTCATACATAAGTTCGACAACGGTTGCTGCTGTTTTGGCTGGATCTTTGCGACCTCCTCTAGGACGAGATTGAGCAGTCACACGGGGCGATCTCGTTGGTCTGACAACTATAACTATTTGGATGTCGGAAAGGTTGAATCACTCTATCAGCATCAGTGGATTTGTGACAACACGAAATTTTCCATTGATAAATCATTCCACATCTTCACCTTCATAAGAACTATCAATCGAAGCCGCAGATACTCATGCTTTTTGAAGCATTTGGGCCAGTGTTTGAGAATGTTCAATGGTTCCTGCATAGATGAGGATTTTTTTGTCAGGAAATGTCTCTGTACAAAGCCGTACCACGAGCTCATTAATAGTTCGTACATTGATAGCTTCACTGAGCTGTTGTGCATTATAATCTCCACCCAAACTCCTGAGTCATCAGATATCGACCCCCGTTGGTATATGCACTATCTGAAATGGGGTTACGAGATCATATCAGACAGCTTGGAGCATAGACATACGATAGTATTCATGGTGAAAGAGATCTTCCACATCATCACCATTGCCCATTATCCCAGACGCTGTCGCTCATAAAGTCACACATCACGCCTCTTGAAACGCCCTCAGGTTCTCTGCTCTATTTGGAGCGAGGCCTCTATGTGCCTCATCAAAGACCACACACCCGAACTGATGAGGTGAAATATTTCAACTTCTACACAAGCTCGGGAATGAAGAATAGGTCGTAATAACAATATCCCCTGAGAGGTCATGCACACCAGTGTACCATTGACTACAGCTGAGCTCTGGACAGAATTTATTTATTTCACCAACACCTTGTCTGACGAGGAAAGCTGTAGGTACAACTATAACAGCTTTTTTTGGAAGTCACAAAATATCAGCATTTTTTTCAAAAAAATGTCGTAATACTAGTAGATATAAAACTGTCTTGCCGAGTCAAGCTGGGAGGTGAATATAACCACTTCTCATACCTGCTTCGATATCTTGAAGTATTTTTTGATAAATTTCAAACTGTACAGGATGCCTTCTCCGAAGCAGATTTTCTGGTAATAATTCCTCTCGAGACAATGGCACAAATGGTTCTTTCTGTGGGGGAGGTACTTCTATTTGTGGCCGTGATACTCAGCTTGATGGGAATCGACGGAAACTATGATTGGTGGATTCGGGAAGAATTTTTGGTTTATTCGGTCTTGGAGGGGGTGATGTACGGGTTCACTTAGATCAAGTATTTTTTCATTCTGTTGATTTTTTTCTTTTTCATCTAAGTCTTGCAGATGATACACTATCAGCAGTAATATCAGCTATACTGAGTCATAATTTACGAGCAAGTATTATTCTACATTGTACGAGAATTTTCTTTTCAAGTTGACGAATACGCTCTCGAGTGACTCATCATCTAAAAGCTTCTCAAACTTCTCAGAGAGTGTGAGGTTCAAAGTCATTCAGCCCAAAGCGCATTTCAATAATCATTCTTTCCTCTGGAGTTAAACCCTCTAATGCTTCATCCAAGTGATTAAGCATATCGCTAATATCTGTAGCTTCACCTGGATCTAAGGATTTCTCATCAGCAATCAATTCACCTAATTCCATACCATCCTCACCTACTGGAGCTTGGAGTGATGATTGACGCTGGGATACTCGCCGGATATGTGCTAGTTTTTCAGGCGTTATACCCATCTCATCAGCGAGTTCTTCGTCAGTAGGTTCTCGTCAGAGCACTATAGACAATTCTCTCTCAAAACGATTCATTTTTGATATTTTATCTAGCATATGCACCGGGACTCGAATTGTCCTTAATTGATCAGCAAGTCCTCTCTGGATACCTTGTTTGATCCACCATACTGCATATGTTGAAAATTTAAATCATCGTGTATGATCGTATTTTTCTGCTGCTTTCGTGAGACCTATACTTCATTCTTGTATGAGATCGAGGAGTGGTAATCAAAAATAACTATAATCCTGAGCAATCTTTACCACGAGACGGAGATTTGCTTCAACCATTCTTTTTAATGCTTCATTATCTCATACCTGAATTCTCTCAGCAAGTTCGACTTCTTGCGAACGGGTAAGAAGAGGATATTGTGAAATCTGTCTCAAGAATATTTGCATTCATCCGCTCCCCATCTCATCAGATGATCAATTCGCTCCATATCGTGATGCTGTATCAACTCAAGAATCTCTCCCCCCATTTCTTTTCTGAGAATGAATCACTGCAGACATTCTCCGTGGAGTAGTTTTTAGAACAGTTTCTCTAGATGCTACTGTCGGAATTGGAGCTATTGGTTCTGATCGAGACTCCCACTGACGCTCTATAAAAAAATCAATCAATGGTTTACTATTACCATGAAATGCTCCATGCAACGCTTTATCTAACTTTTCATGTGGTTGTCAGATATCAATTCCTGACTCTGAAAGCATATCTGTTATCTCCCTAGAAACTTCACCAACAAGAGTCTTTATTCAAGACTCTTGAACAAGAATATTTTCTATAATAGCTTGTATCGTCAATTGAAGTTCCTTACTATCTGGTTTTACTAATGAGGAACGAAGAAATTGAAGATCATAAAAATCAATATGAGCCATTTTAGCTTCTTATTTGTAGTCATTCATTTCTTCTCACTATCGACCATCATAAAGTTCTACAACGTTGAGATATTTCAGTAATAAAAAATGCAATTTCTCTATCTTGTGATGCTTTCTCAATTTTAAGATGACTACATATATCTGCAATAGATATAACTATTCATTTTTCGTTCGTTAATTCCTGAAATATCCATGTTGCACCCTCGCTCATGCCTGTCTCAGTTACTTTCATGTCTAGAGTGGGCTGTTCAGTTGTAACTCTATGAATGGCACTATCTTGAGAAACATCAGCTTCACTAACTGATTGAATCGCTTCATCTTCTCGAAATATTGTGCGAAGTTGATCCTCAATTAACAAATGTTTCTCAATTTCATTTACTGGCGTACTTTCTCCTTGTGCCCCTTTAATAGGATACATCCGAATCATGCCATAATCTGTCGCCTTTCAAATAGGTGGATTTGAAAATTTTTCAAGTTTCTCACGTAATGCTCTGAGAAAGTTATGTACATCGTCTGCTTCTTTTTTAGGGAATTTTGACACTATAAATGCTATCATTTCTGAAGTTTTTACATCCACATGTCATGTTTCTCCTGAAGTTTTCAGAGTATAAAATTCAATGAATCTTGGCAATAGCTCATGTTTCCATACGATAGTTATATCTCAGAGTATTTGTTCCTCTGCTCCAGCACTTCTTTTAAAAACAATTTTTCTTTCTTTTGGTCAAACAGGAGCTATTTCATGAGAAGAGGTTCTAGTAAGTAATGGTTCTACTACTAGTTCAACTTTTTCAGCTTCGTCAGTTTCAGCTGCTCATGCTGGCATATCCAAGTAATGTAATCATCTTTCGTGCTGAAGGTCTGCCAATCAAAAAGATACATCTTCGAGAATATCAAGAAATGCTTTTATAACACTCATCATCAGTCTCTGTAATTTCTCTTGATCAGATCAGAGAAGCGTTTCGACTACATCAGCTCCTGGAGAAATTGCTGGAGTAACTTTTACAAGTCTCGGTTCTGAAAACACACTTGGGTGCAAATGCAGAACACCAGCATCAGCTAATCGAGTACGAATATGAGTAATACACACAATAACTATAGGAAGTGCTGTGAGGAGATCACGTTTTTCTCGCACGAGATGAAGGATGCCTAAAACCTGATCAATATCACGACCATTTCAGAGACACTTCAGTGTTCTCATATATTCCAAAACTTTACCTGAAATAGAGGCAATATCACTCGCTGATGGTTCGCTAATTTTTGTAAGTTCAGTAATACTTGCCGATACGGCACCATTTATAAGTTCTTGGGCGTATTCACCCTCTTGAAAACCCCCACTTGGAAAAGATGGTGACGCCATAAGAAAATAGTTAGTATGTATTTATACTATTTATATTCAAAATAATATTTTTACAATATTATTTTTCTATTTATGTTCATGAACGCATTTTTGCTTCTACTTCTGCTACAGTTACTCTAAAAATCTCAGCTATAGCGTCAATTTTTTGCGGATGAACTGATGGTGTTCAGTCTCGCATTTTTATCAGAATATCCGGCGAAATAGTATCGAAACGTCTCTCTTTAGATTTATCAATGATTGGAGGAGGAGTAACTGGTTGATGCTTTATTTGTGGACGAGGTTGAGCTCGCGGAATTACTCAATGAAACTGATTGAAAATTGGAATTTTTTGCGCCTGTTCCTTGGCTGCCAGCATTCATTGCTCATCAAGTCAGAGTACTCATGGATCAAGTGGTTTTGGACCTGGATCTTCTTTTTTTTCCATTGCTCTTCTGAGTTTTTTGAGGGCAAGATTCTGAATCTGACGAACCCTTTCACGAGTAACACCAAATTCATTGCCAAGATCTTCGAGAATCTTTGGATCTTCTCAATTCAATCAAAATCTTACATTTATGATTCGTCTTTCTCTTTCATCCAATATATCCAAGGAACTCATCATTACGGCTCTTCGTTCTTTTGTCATCATCATATGGGAAGTTGGTACTATTCCATCATCTGCAACTATATCACCAAGTGTAGCAGGGTTATCTGCATTATCGCAGAGAGGTGCATCAAGCGATGCTGGACGCAATGATGCTACCTTGAGTGCTGCTATTAGTGTTCTATCTACACCTATTTCTTCTGCAAGCTCCTCATCTGTTGGCTCTCTACCTAATTCTTCAGACAAGACCATTGCAAGACGACGCATTTTGGAGATTTTATCCACCATATGTACTGGGAGACGAATAGTTTTACTTTGATTAGCCAGAGCTCTTTTAATTGACTGCTTGATCCACCATGCTGCATACGTAGAGAGCTTTCCTCATTTTTTTGGATCAAAACGTTCTACTGCTTTCATGAGGCCTATATTTCACTCAGAAATGAGATCGAGCAAAGGTAATCAATAATTTGCATAATCTTGAGCAATCCTTACAACCAATCTGAGATTGGCTGTGATCATATGTGCACGGGCTTCAAGGTCGCCAGCTTTGATTCTACTAGCCAACTCAATTTCTTGCTCTCTCGTCAGGAGAGGAGTTTTTCAGATTTCACGAAGATATATCTTGATTCATCCATCGATTTCCAAATCTGGCATACTAGGAGATAAGAGAATAAAACTGGGAAACAGTTTTGAGGGCTTGTCTACTCTGAACTAAATTTTTTCTATCATGGTTGAGAATCTCTAAATACATATCAATAAGTTCTTCATCATCAGAATTCTCTACAAACGGAATAATCGAATCATAATACGTCCTATTGTGTCTCATCGCAAGGATTTTTAGGTCTGAGAGAAGCTGATTTTTCTTTTTTAGAAACACGTGATTCATATATCCATTCTACCAAATTCGACATTGTGTCAAATTTATTATTAAAATATTTGACATATATATAAATGTATGTTTTAATATCCCTGTTGAGCTGTCCTAAGTGACGCCATACGTCCTCAACCAATAGATAAGTCCCAAGTACGTGGTACGCGGAAAAAACCATTCCAACTATCATAAACGTACTGAGCTGGTGAAACTCTCACAAAACTCACCATAGGGGATGGCACAACACTGGATACGAGTATGGAACGTATCTTCAGACCTCTTTCTGACCAATCATCATCGAAATATTTATGATGACGGAGCCAGAAAGGGGTTTTTTTATTATTCAAATATTCCAAAAATCATCTACACGATAATTAGAAATGGGTTTTTAGGGGACATACTGTCTAAGGTCCATGAATGCAGAACTGAGAGATGATAAAACTGGCCGAGTTTATGTCCCCTAAATGATTTTGGTTACTTTTTTCAGAAAAAGTAACAAATGAATCATGAATTTTGAAAACAGAAACGTGATTACTGAAACGCCTTTGTTACAAGAGTTCATTTTTCAACAGAACAAACACCCACTACACCTCGCCCATACGAGAGAGCATAATATCCATCTGTGACTTCGAATACTGGTTTTTTGTTATTCTGAATAGCAGTCCACTGTTCCAGAGACAATTGTAGAACAGAAATATTCTCAGTATTTTCAAGACACCAAAAGAGATGATGGGTCGGAGTAAACGAATTTCCTTTGATAGTACCGATTCTCATCCCCGCATGAACAAAGTAAAAATAGTCAGCGAGTGGACCGAGATTTTTCTGGTTGAAATAGACACCATCTTTTGAGAGATAGAGGAATCCGTCTTTGAGTTTCGTCTTGAGATATTTGGAAACAAATCGCTCCACGATTTCCCACTCCCCTTTTGTGGCTGGATTGACGATGAGATTTTTCTGACCTTTTTGAGCAAGTAACGGGTATTGTGAGCTCCTTTTTGAAGGAGCTGTCAGCTCTGAGCTGACTGAGGTTTTATTCTTTCATAAATCCCCCTCTGTTCATTCTGTTTTTCTATCCCCTCCACTTAAACTTCAACCTTCATTACTCGCAGTGAATTTGTCACTGCTCCCCTTCAAGAAGGGGGTAATTTTCTCAAAAATAGAAGCAAAAAATCCACCGGTATGCTCTATATGTGGCCAGAAACGTTTTCGAAATAGCTCTGTGAGTTGTGGCTCTTCAGTGTTTAACCTTGAATCAAGTACTTCTTCATTTTCCATGATATTCAGCGTACACGTCGAATAGGAGAGAAATCCCCCTGGCTTCACTATAACCTCAGCCGTCTCAAAAAGCTGTTTTTGGAGTTTTGCAATGCGGTCAATATTTTTCTCGTGCCAGTGATCGATGACAGAACTATCGCGAAAAGCAGTTCCCTCTCCACTACACGGTGCATCCAAGAGCACTGCATCAAAAAAATCTGGGAAATTCTGAAAAAAACGCCCATCACATGAGATAACAGCGATATTGTCATATCCCATGCGGTCGAGATTATCGAAAAGCTGTGGCGTGCGTGTGCGATTGACTTCATTTGCTATAATCAGCGACTCTGGGAAATAATCCGCGAGCTGCGTTGTTTTCCCACCTGGTGCCGCACACATGTCAATAATAAGGCCAAAAGCCAAAGACGAAATGCTAAGAGAGGAATTTTTATCATCTTTTCTTGGTGTTTGGTTTTTATTTTTTAGCATTGCCACCTCTCTGCGAAGCAGATGAGGTGGCATCGCCGCTGCCACTTCCTGAATATAAAACCATCCTGCAACATGCTCAAGCGTATTTCACAGGGCCATAGAAGTATCCTCTCGATCAATCAGAAATACTTCTGGAATATCAGTATCGGTCAATGACCAATCTTGCTCTTTTGCATGAAGTTTGAAATCTTCGAGAGCAATTTTTTGAGTATTCACGCGTATACTTTTCCCGATAGGTTTTTTCATCGCTTCGATAATATCCTCTGCTTCGGTAGAGGAGAAAGAAAAAGTTTTCTGGAGATAGTCGGAAAAACGAGACACCTGACAAAAAATGAAGAATTAAAAGTGAAGAATCTAGAATGATTGTAGGATTTTTTAGAAAAAAGAAATGTTGACAAAATAAAATAATATTTATTTTATTGTTATGAAACAATCAATTAAGGCTGTACTTACCTGACCAAATCTTCCGGATCTCAGAATTCTAGGATTTCACACTCATGAATGCATACCCGTCCATGAACTTGAAAAACAAATAGGATGAAGAGTGAATTTTGAATTAAGAAATTTTGGAGAAAATGAACCCTATTGAAATCATATAATTTTACAAAGGGTCTAGAGTAGTTGATTACTTCCAGTAATCCTTACTATTCTCTCTATGAAGCCGAAAACAAGACTTCGAAAAAACACACGATTTTCGGAGAAAAAAATACTCCAAATTGTAGAGTATTTTTGT